>Ga0310344_10000787_pt1 | contig 24613 bp, 22 predicted proteins | sample HC15DNA20200_MG_FD_203801 | JGI IMG/M metagenome (GOLD analysis project Ga0310344, IMG submission 203801) | Marine microbial communities from station ALOHA, North Pacific Subtropical Gyre - HC15-DNA-20-200_MG | ecosystem: Environmental > Aquatic > Marine > Oceanic | place: Pacific Ocean: North...
TCCGATGTAAGGGAAATATTAGGGAATCGACAGTTGGTAATATGCAGGGAGATGACGAAACTCTTCGAAGAAACATTTTATGGAACTGTTGAAGAGGCGATAGATCATTTCAACGTCGTGAAAGGTGAGTTTATAATATTGTTATCCGGAGCTGTACACAGTCAAAAAGATGAAAGAATAATGAAACAGGATGCAAAGGATATGATGCTGAAATTATATGAACAAGATATTAGAGCAAAAGAAGCAGTTGAGAAGGTGTCCATAATCACCGGGCTTTCACGGAGAGATGCCTATAATTTATGGTTAGAAATTAAGAATTCTCACTAAGGTTGCAAAGGAACTTAACTCGCGTCAGCACCCCATCAGTGTTAACATATTAGGAATATATACAAGACAGACGAGTTAAACAATAAATGGCTGAAAAAGTTTTGGTCGCGGTAGCTTGGCCTTATGCCAATGGTTCTGCTCACATTGGGCATCTTGCCGGGACATATCTCCCCGCTGATATTTTTGCTCGTTACCATAGAATGAAGGGTAACGAAGTTCTAATGGTTAGTGGTAGTGATGCGCATGGCACTCCAGTGACATTAACTGCAGAAGCGCAAGGTATTACTCCTGAAGAAGTTTTCTCACATTATCAGGATGAATTTCTTGATGGTTGGGAGAAGCTTGGCATTAGCTTCGATCTATTCACTTCTACACACACCCGGAACCACTTCAAAGTTGCCCAAGATATGTTCATGCGTTTGTATGACAAAGGGTTCATTTATAAAGGTACTATGATCCAGCCTTTCTGTGAAAAAGATAATCGTTATTTGGCAGATCGATACGTTTTGGGTACCTGTCCACACTGTGGTGATGGAGCGGCCCGTGGTGACCAATGTGACAAATGTGGACGTACACTGGATGCGAAGGACTTGGTGGGTATCAAGTGTATTACCTGTGATGAGAGCCCAATTTTCAGAGAAACGGAGCATTTTTTTCTAAAGTTGAGTCATTTTGAAGACCAACTAAAAGATTGGATAGAAACAAAGGGTGATTGGCGTCCCAATGTGAGGAATTTTACAAAGTCATATTTAGAATCTGGTCTGAAAGACAGAGCTATCACCCGCGATATAGAATGGGGAATTCCTGTTCCGCTTGAAGGTTATGCCGACAAGAGACTATACGTCTGGTTTGAGGCTGTCGTGGGATACCTCTCCGCATCTATTGAATGGGCGGAAAACAATGGAAAAGAGGAGAAATGGCGGGAATTTTGGTGTGACGATACCACCCGGTCTTATTATTTTATGGGTAAAGATAATATACCTTTTCACACCGTAATCTGGCCCGCAATGTTAATGGGGTACGAAGGCCTTAATTTGCCCTACAATGTACCTGCTAATGAATATCTTAATTTGGAAGGGTTTAAACTTTCCACGAGCCGGAATTGGGCAGTCTGGATTCCAGACTATTTGTTGAAATATGAAGCAGATCCGCTAAGGTATGTAATAGCATCGAATATGCCAGAATCTTCCGATTCAGATTTCTCTTGGCGGGAATATGTAAGGCGTAACAACGATGAATTAGTGGCAACCTTTGGCAATTTGGTGCACAGAGTATTGTCAATGATAAATAGAAATTTTGATTCTATTGTACCGGAGCCTGGCGAACTGGACGTTGCTAGTGAAGAGCTACTTAAAGAAGCTGAGAAATGCATGTCGTTAGTGGGATCCAATATTGAAAATGTGCGAATACGGCAGGCCATGGTCACAGGCATGAGTCTTGCTCAGGCGACCAACAGATATCTCGATCGGAAAGAACCCTGGAAAAGTATAAAATTAACTCCGGAAGACGCAGGGCGGACGCTCTGGGTTTCGTTGTCAGTGATCAATTGTCTTAAGACAATAATGACACCTTTCCTGCCTTTTACGTCAGAGAAATTACATGCGCTGGTGGGTCTTGAGAAGTCGGTTGAGAGCAGTGCATGGGAGTGGGACCCTTTCGAGATAGTTCCGGGAACTCGAGTCCTGTCTTCTTCTCCTTTGTTCCAAAAACTAGATGAGAAATTGATTGAAGAAGAGCTGGGGGACCGCATTGATTGAGATTAGCATTTGCTTGTAAAGAGTTGGTGATCCTTGGAGAAGACATCGTTTTACGATCCAGTTGGTGTGAGACTAAATAGGGTAAGTGAGCGTCTGCTTGCAATGTCAGATGGGCAGAGGCCTTTTATAAGAGCTCTTCTGGAGCATGTTTTTTCAAATCCTGGTAAGCGTGTGAGGCCGGCACTTACATTGCTAGCCTCAGGCTACTGTGAACATGACGAAAATGTGACCGAGACAATGGCCACTGCAGTAGAAATGCTTCATATAGCGACATTAATTCACGATGACACTGTCGATGATTCTTCAATGAGACGCGGCAGAGCAACTATAAGTAGCATATGGGGTGATAACGCAGCAGTTTTGGTGGGGGATTTCATATTTGCGGCGTCAGCTACGTTGGTTTGTGACACTGGGAACATCCGGGTTATAAAAAGATTTGCTGAGACGATAATGGAATTAGCAGCTGGTCAACTTCAGGAAAGCTCCCTTACTTATCAGCCTCACCAAACTATGGACCAATATATAGAACGCATATATAACAAAACCGCTTCATTGTTTATGACTGCAAGCGAGTCAGGCGCTGTATTGAGTGGAATGCCTGAACGCCAAACTCAAGCTTTGAAAGAGTATGGCTACAATATAGGTATGGCCTTCCAAATCATTGACGATATATTAGACATTGAGGGTAGTGCGGATGAAATAGGAAAGCCTGTTGGGAGTGACTTAAGTAACGGAATCGTAACATTACCAACTTTGATAGCCATCCAGAATAATGAGGGCGTAGAATTTATTTCAGATTTGTTCAAAGATCCTGAAAATGACAAACTTTTGGGTGATGCTTTGGGAATTATAAGACAATCTACGATCCTGGACGAATCGTATAAAATTGCCAATAATTACTGTGATCTAGCTATGGAATGTTTAAATGTTTTGCCCCAATCTAACAGTACTGTATATCTATCCAATCTAATTGATTACATAAGGGTTCGAAGATCCTGAAATCTAAGTCATTTTTCCCATACGATTTCCCCCATTTTTAACGTCTTCACGACTTCCGCAGTCAAGGTAGATTCGCATTGTCGAGACATGCCAGACACCAAGACTATATTGGCTTGTTTACCTATTTCCAAAGTGCCGTTGAAATTTTGTTGTCCTCCAGCAATTGCTGCGTTCACTGTGTAGGCCCGTAGTGCTCTTTCTAAAGATATAATTTCCCCATCATTAATTGTTTGTCCTGAAGAGGTTTTTCTAGTTGTGGCTGAGTAAATCCCTTTTAAGGGATTAGGTTTTGTGACAGGGGCATCAGAACTAAAAGCAACGGTTATTCCTTGTCTTTCTAGGGAATTAAATGGGTACAGTGATCGCAGTTTTTGGCTGGGAATCTTGTGTAAATATCTGTCCCCATTTTGTCTTAAAAATTCCGGTTGACTGACTACAGTGACGTTGGACGAGGCCATAAGTTTAATAGATTCGATCGACGTTTCCGAACCGTGCTCTATTCGATTAGGGATGTCCCTTGTTAAGGATTTAATATTATTACTGGCTAAAACTTTAGATGCTAGATCAACGCAGACTTTTTCCACGGCGTGGATCGCCACGGGAAATCCTTTGTATAAAGATTCGGATACGAGCTCTTCCAACTGGCAACTAGAGAAAATTGGCTTGTTATTTTGAGCAGTGAGCAATATCTTGCAATGTCCTAAAATGAGGGGAGTATTGGAATTATTAGGATTTTTATTAAAGGTTTCAAATTCTGAAATGTGATTGCTTCCTATCATCATTTGAACATTGGGCATTTGTAGGTAGGTATCCAGGTGAGAGGAGAAAACGTTCCATTCTGAAATAGAATTATTTGGAGAGGCATCATGCACGTTGGTAATACCATTTGCTAGAAAATCTTTGCCCGATTGTTCTAGTCCCCAAGCAAGTTTTGATGCAGATAACTTTGGCATGCGCTGGGTGATAAAGTTTTCCATTTCAATCAAAAATCCAGACACTTCACCTGTTCCCGGGTCGCGGTCGATTGTGCTGCCCAGAGGTTCGTCAGTGTCGGGAGTGATGTTCAAACGGGATAAACCTACACTATTAACGATAGACGCGTGGCCAGACCTGTGACGTATTCTTACTGGATGTCTAGGCGATGCTTGGTCAAGATCCCACTTGGTAAGATTTTTATCATGAAAATAATATTCATCGTAGCCAAATCCACGGACCCATTCCCCTTCAGGGGTTTTATTGGCTCTCTTGGAAATTACAGTTTGTATATCTTGCACTGTTTGAACAAACTCAGGTGAGCAATCTACGTCACAATACGTTGATGCAGTAGGAAGGAGATGTACGTGAGGGTCTATAAAAGCGGGTAGTACGGTCTCACCTTGGCAATCAATGACAAGGACCCCGCCTAGGCTCAAGTTCCTAGCGTCATGATTGGTACCTATCCAAGAAATAAATCCATCAGAGACAGCTACTGCCTGAGCCCTCGGCATACTTCCACACATGGTCAGCACGTTGCCATTGATTAAGAGTATGTCTGGTCTATTACTGTGCCTATTCAAACGAAGCGTCGTGCTAACTTACTGAATTGCTGATCGGGGAGAGGCATCTATTCTGCGGACGACTATTTTCTCTCGGTCCATCATAGATGGTATCTGGGGCGCAATCTCGTTCTTCCAGGTATCACTGTTGTACACAACGTCATAAAGCCTTTCCCGTTCGGCCTCATTTTCGAATCTCCTTAGCCAGATATAGAGGTCTTCTTCTTCTTGACCTACGAAACTACCAAGGATTACCATCCCCTTCGATACTTGGAAAGGTATTATTGTTTCTTCCATGAACTTGACCCAGTTTTGTCTTTGACCATTTAAAGTTCTGTATTCACGCAGTTCAAAAAACATATATATCTCCTTTTGAATGCTTGTAGATTACTAAAGTACAAGTAAAGTATTAATATACGGCGCTTGTGTCAAGCCAGATAGAAAATGATCCCACTAGAAATAAGGTATAGACATATCAATACTAGGGCTTCTAGAGTGAGAAATCTATTTAAGCGCCGATTTTCTTTCGAAAGTAAACATAGGACAACGACTCCTGTCATCATTATGGCAAATATTGCAGTTATTGAGTGTAATTCAGAAATTGAAGCCCAGAGTGTATTACTTGTCAAAGCTATATCATCTACGAATAGAATGAAGCCCATGTTAAACAAATTACTCCCCAGCAAATTGCTGAGGGCTAATTCTGGGGCATTTATTCTCACCGCTGCAATGGATGCCGCCAACTCAGGTAGAGAAGTGCTTAGTGCGAGGAATTGAGTTCCTATAAAAGTAGCATCCCATCCCATGGAGTGAGTGAGGGCATCTCCGGTCTTGGCCAGCCATACAGCTGCCAAAATCACCACAACTGACGAGATAAGATACACTACAATTGTTTTCGTCATAGAGATGGAGGAATAGTCTGGTTGATTTCTATGACCCGTCGAACCATGATTTTTTTCTCTGGTAAAAATTAAATACATAGAAGACAACAAAAATAGGAACATCAGAACTGATATGGGACTTATTACTAAATTGCTGAATCTAAATCCGAGGCTGTGAGTAATAATGCCTAAAATACTGATGGAAATTATTAAAATCCCCAGCGTTCCTATAATCGCCGTGCTTTGTGTTCTTCCACTTAAGATAGGTTTGTCCCTACAATAAATGTCTAGTAGAGCTATTATGAGAAGATTGAAAATATTACTTCCGAATGCATCACCGGCGGCAAGGTCTGGCGAGTTCCAAAACGCTATGGAACTGACACCCGTACCTAGTTCCGGGAGGGAAGTTGCCGTTGCGAGAAGCACAATGCCTATGAACGAACGACCAATCCCAGTACGGATTGCTACGATGTCGGCAGATTTGGTGAGATAATTGGACATTACTAGTATGATGGCTGCACATGCAATCATCTGTGTCCAAAGTAGTGTGATTTCCAAGGTAACTCCACATATTGTTGGTCGGATAATAATTTTATGTTCCCAATTACCCCCAACGCAATAAATTAATTGCTAGCAGGAGTTTCACACATTAATGTGAATGAGGCACACTGTTAGTTAGTAGATCGCTTCGCTCCCCCCATTTATCAAGGAAGCGTCCATAGTTCTTTTTACTCAATTCGTCACGTTCACCTTCTGCAAGTGATGTCCACACACGGTGTTCGTGGAGGGTGACCGGAAGGTCGGCGTCCGCTATGACTTTAAAACCATTATCTTTAAATTGGAAACTATAATCTAAGTCTAAGTTCCTATAAAATCTGAAAGTTTCTCTTGGTAGCCCAACAGCTTTCAGTCGTATCCTGCGAAAGGCGAAGCAGTATGCTTGCATGGCATCCATTTCCCCGGACTCACCTTCTCCATCATGAAAGTGGTGGAAGTCATCGGTTCGTAGTCCGAAGGGTCCGACCACACCAGTGTCTTCCTTATTGAGAAGGGCTTCAATTGGGGTATATATATCCCCGGAAATTTCTACACTAGTGTCCAGCATTACTATGGTTTGACCCAAGCATTGCTTCAATAAGATGCTTTTGGCGGCACCTTCCCCTAACACATGATCCGTGTGGATCACCCTTATTCTCGAATCTGTGAGTGATAGTTGTTCTAACCATTGTCCTGTACCATCTCTAGAACCATTATCTACAACTACGACTTCCGCAGCCATATTCTCGCATCTAGCAAGCGCACTTTCAATACATCGCTTTACATCATCCATATAATTGCATGCCACTATCGCAATCGAAATATCCTTCGTACTTTCCTCATCAATAAATGATGGAACTTCAACGGAAGATGAGAATGAATGCCATTGTTCTTCTCTTTTTTCCCAAGCCGTTTTGGGCCGTATTCTGCTGCCAGACTTCGTATCATGTACTATCCATCCGGCCTCCCCGATTTGGTTCCGGAGAGTATCAGATTGTTGAAAGGATAAAGTTTGTCTCAGGTCGTTACGATTTTTATCTAAATTCGCAAGCTCTTGAGGCAAATCTGGGCCTCTATCAATCCGATCAAGATCAAGAGCTAGAACTTGATCAAAATTACGCAATATACAGAGCTTTTGAATTGGTGCTATATTTGCACCCACCAATTCCCAGGTAAGGGCCAGAGCTCCTGGCATATCGAGGTCATCATTAATTTTATCTAGGAATCGGTTGTTCCAATCATCCGTAATATGATCTGTTTGGGTTTTTTCCCCTTGTGTTTCAAGATTCCATTGCCAAACATAATTTCGAAGCCGAGCCAAACCACGTTGAGATGCTTTCAAAGAATTAAATGTAAAGTTCAGGCGACTTCGATACTTCGCGGTCAAACACAAATACCTGAACGCGAGGGGATCTATGCCTTCGTTTTCAATATCATCTAGTATGAAGGAATTCCCCATCGACTTGGACATTTTGACGCCATCCGCTAAAAGATGCTGACCATGCGTCCATACACCTACGACCTGGTTTCCGGTAAATCCTTCACTTTGTGCAATTTCTCCCTCATGGTGCGGGAATATATTGTCTACACCGCCCGTATGGATATCGAAAGTCTGATCTAGATATTTTAGTGACATTGCCGAACATTCAATATGCCAACCAGGAAAACCGTCTCCCCATTTACTGGGCCACTTAAGATCACGGCCTGTCTCAGCTTTCTTCCACAGTGTAAAATCACGTGGATCTTTCTTAAGCGGATCGGCTTCAACTCGAACTGCCTCGAGTAATTCTGCTTCTCCAATGTTTCCAGAAAGTTTACCGTAATCTCCGAACTTGTCTACTTCAAAATAAATATTGCCTTGAACTTCATATGCAAGGCCGTTTGCCATGAGACGTTCTATTATTTCTAACATCTCATCTATATGGTCGGTTGCTTTAGGTAAGACATCAACTGGAAGGATGTTCATTTTTGATTCGTCAGACAGGAATCTGTCTGTATAAAACTGAGCTATTTGCGCGGGTGTTTTTCCTTCCGCTAGGGCTGCTGCAATTATTTTGTCGCCCCCTAGCTCAAGAACTTCTTGTCGCATGTGTCCGACGTCAGTGATGTTCTTTACATGTAAAACGCTAACACCTTGGAAAATTAGACTACGTTTAATCCAGTCGGCTAAAAGGTATGACCGTAAGTTCCCAATATGGGCATCTCTGTATACTGTTGGCCCACACGTGTACATCTTGACAAAGTTGGGCGTTATAGGCTCTATTTCTTGAACTGTTTTGGTTAGGGTGTCATATAACCTGAGCAATTGTAACCTCTCCGTGCTCTTAATTTAGACGTGAGCGAGTTAGGAGGAGCGGGATTTCTCTGTTGGCTGTAATTTTACTAGTGAATTGGCTCTGTGTCTAACGCAGCAAATTACTCTTTTTTTTGTTTCTAGTAAATCATATGATTAGGTCGTTAAAACTCGCAATAAGTTGGTACTACCAGACACACCAATGGGTACTCCAGCAACAAGAATGATTGTGTCACCTTTTGAAATCGTATTAATCTGCCGTGCGTACTTATAGCCAATTTCGAAGAACTCATCCACGTTTTTAATTTCCTGGACTAATACGGTGGTCACCCCCCAACGAATCGTCAGCTGCCTTCTTATTCGCTCGTGGGGGGTTAAGGCGAGTATTTTAGTGTGTGGCCTGTATCGTGAAATTCGTCCCGGTGCCTGTCCAGATTCAGTAAATGCGACGATCACTTTTGACTCTAGTTGTAACGCGGACCGGACAGCGTCGTAACTTATGGCATCTTGAATAACGTTCGTTTTGAAATTGTGTCCCACTTTGGTTCTATTTTTCATTATTATTTCTTGATATGGCAGTGCCTCTTCCGCTTGGCGAGCCGTTTCAGCCATTATAGAAACTGCCTCAATCGGGTAGTCTCCGACTGAAGTTTCTGCTGACAGCATTATCGCATCAGTACCGTCAAATATAGCGTTAGCGACGTCCGTGACTTCAGCACGAGTTGGCGTTTGGGAATGAATCATAGACTCTAGCATTTGTGTGGCTGTTATAACTGGTTTACCCACATTATTACATCTATCGATTAAATCCTTTTGAATTATGGGCACTCGGGAAATTGGCACTTCCACTCCTAGATCTCCCCGGGCCACCATTATAGCGTCACTAGCTCGAATGATGTCATCTAGGTTATTCAACGCTTCAGCACGTTCTATTTTCGAAACTATATAACTTCTTGGAGAATAGGCCCTCATATATTCTCGCGCTTTTTCAATGTCATCGGGCGATGTAACAGTGGATAATGCTACAAAATCAGCGTCAATGTCTGTCGCGAATTTAAGTGCTTCTTCAGCCTTCGCGTCTGGAAAAGGCTGGGACGGAGCTTTGCCTGGGGTAGTTACCCCTCGCCTATCAGTTACCTTCCCACCGATAAGAACCTCACACTCTACGTTTCCTTCTGATATTTTAAGAACATTGAGTTTAATCAAACCATCATCAAGTAGAATCGCATGTCCTACAGTCGCATCTCTGTGTATGCCAGGAGGTGACACGGGTATTTGTTTAGGAGAACCAGTGATAGCCTCGCTGGTCAAGGTTATACGGTCGCCTTTGGAGAGGGTAATTTCACTTGGGCACGTAACACCAGTTCTGTATTTTGGCCCTGGGACGTCTACCATTATACCGACAGCTATACCAAGTTGTTCAGATATCATTCGCACTCTTTGGGCCGTCATTGAGTGAGTTCGTAGATCGCCATGGGAAAAATTTAGCCTTGCAATACTCATACCATTGACTATCAATTTTTCTAGCATTTCTGTAGATTCCGTTGAAGGTCCCAATGTGCATACGATTTTAGTTTTGGGGAATTCGGATTGTGTTTCAGGCGTTCGTTCGTTCATTTTTACCTATCTCAAGCTCCCTATAAACACTGTTGAAGGCTCTACCCATGATACAGGATATCCATCTCTTGTGATATATGTAGCAATATGTCTTACCTTTTACACAATAATGGAATAAATTTGTATATGACCCTGTTTGGTATATATTGGTCTGATTATACTAGGATTGACACGAGTAATTGTTAAACCGCCTTGCTAGTAGTTTGAGAGGGATAAATGGCTGATCTTAATCAACTTCAGGAAATTCAGGACATAGATCTGAAGATAGATGAATTAAGCGAATTACTGAACCAAGTTCGTATAGAACTGAAGGAAGATGGAGAAATAACATCAATATCAGCCTCACTTATAGAGATATCTTCTAAAATCAGCATAATAAATGTGCAGGAAAATGATGCAAATGATGCAGCTTTTGCAACTGAGTTAAAGTTGAAGTCACTAAGGGATAAATTATATGGTGGGGAAATTACCAATTCGAAAGAATTAGAGGCCCTTGAGGACGAAGGAAAGTTTTTAGAAGAGCAACTTTCTACTGAAGAAGACTTAGCTTTAGAACTCATGGAAAGCTTAGAAATTTTAACGACAACTATGGATAGGACTGCAGTCCAACTCGAAGACCTCAAGCAAAAACGAGGTATTCGTTTGAAAGAACTTGAAATGGAGGAAAAAAATCTTTCTTCTCAAATTAAGGAATTTGTCTCTAAAAGGTCTTTATTGGCATCCTTAGTTACTATTGGGACAATGAATTTATATGAAACCTTGCGTCAAAGTCGAGGGGGTATTGGGATAGCTGAAGTGGATAGGGCCCGGGGTATATGTCAAGCATGCAGGATAATGATACCTGTCAACGACTTACAGAAAGTACGAAGTTCGGGAGGAATTGTCCAGTGCAATAGTTGCAGAAGGATTTTGTATGTATAGTGAGGAACGGATATAGATGAGGGCACTTGGGTATTTTAATTTAATAGATCATCAGGTTACCAAAACGGATTACGAACAACTATTTTCTGTTTTTTGCGAGAGATACTTGCACCAACCAATTGGAGTTTACTGTGATGTTACGGAAGGTTTTGGAAAGAATACATTAACTGAGTTTGAGCGAATGCTTGATTACATGGAAAATGAGAAGAGCGATTTTCTCATAATGATTCCAGATGCTTCTCACATCGGCACTGATATAGAATCTGTCACAAGGTCATTATTGAGACTTGAGTCAAAAGGATCAAAAGTGATTTGTGATGATGATGAACTTCCTGACCCCCTACAAAATGCCCTAGTTACTCATAATGTTAAGGGAGTTTCAAAAGAGAGAAGTGCGAAAATTAGAGATTCTATGAAGCAACGTGCGCTCTTAGGCAAAGGCCTTGGTAAGCCGCCTTATGGGTATCGAAATGGGATCAATGGGAATCTTGAGATTGTTGACGAAGAAGCGCCAGTTGTTGAATTGATATTTAGATTGTACACAAACCGTGGTATAGGATTGAGGTTGATTGCACAAGAACTTAATGGAAGAGGGTTAAAGACAAGGAGAGGTGGACAGTGGAATATGGTCACTCTTCGAGATATCCTCAAGAATACTGCCTATATGGGAACTTATACACGTTTTGGGCTGAGACTGCCAAAGAGTCACCCTCAGATTATTGAATCTAGTGTTTTTCGTGAAGCACAGGATGTGACACGATCAAGAAAGCCTTTAGGTCGAATATCGCAAGTAGATCCTTTTTTATTGTCAGGATTGTTGTACTGCGGAAATTGTAATAAAAACATGATGGGAGTTACTCGTCGACAAACCTGGAAGAAAAAGGATGGCCGACGATCCAGTGGCGTATATAGATATTATCAATGTCAGTCACGGAACAATATGAGTGTCTGCGGGTATCACACTTGGAGAGCTAATTTATTAGAAACAACAGTTTCCAATCAACTGCGTCATATTATCTCCGGGCCAACTTCTATACCGCTAAATAAAGGTGTTCTATCCCATTGGCGGCAGGAGATGAAATTGATATGGGACCAAAGAGTGCGCAACGCAGAGCGAAGATTTAATGAATCATTTAAGCGGGCTGCTAGGGGTGAGATGGATATATTTACACTTGGTGAATATATATTTGAACTTGATCGAGCAAGGTCTTCCTCCGGCTACAAAGAGCAACCATCTGGGGAGAGTATTTTGCTGACTGATTGGATGTCCGTAACTTTCCAACAAAAAAGGGATTTCCTTTTCGAGTATATACGACGCATAAGGGTAGACGATGACTCCATTGAAATAGAATCTCGATTGCTTCCCAACTCCTTGTCAAGCGACAGGCATGTCGTGCTACAATAGTTCTTCAAGATAGCTGGGCGACTGCTTCTTTTGGTTTTTGAATCACTGGGAAGAGGAAAGTCCGAGCTCCATCAGGAAGAATGCCCGCTAACGGCGGGGCGGGGAGACCCGACGGAAAGTGCCACAGAAAATTACCGCCCGATTAAATTCGGGTAAGGGTGAAAAGGTGAGGTAAGAGCTCACCGCTGCAACGGTAACGGTGCAGGCAAGGTAAACCCCATTCGGAGCAAGGCCTAATAGGGGAACTTGATGCCTGAATCTTTCCCGGGTTGGCCGCTTGATCTTCATGGTAACATGAGGACTAGATAGATGGTCGCCGCCCTATTATGCTAGGGTACAGAACTCGGCTTATAGGCTATCTTGATTAAATGCGTGGTCGTTTTGGCATGAGTTATGGATTGGCCGCGTGGTTTTATGGGTAGGAGCGTAGCTCAGTTTGGTAGAGCATCGGTCTCCAAAACCGAGGGTCGCGGGTTCGAGCCCTGCCGCTCCTGCCAGAAATCAGAATAGAAATGGAGGTTCAGTATCCTCCGATGGACTTATGCGAATAGGCTATCTGTTTGGCTACCTATTCGAACAAGATTTAAGTTGCTGGATTATGGCACCAAGACCAAGAAGGACCATGACCGAGGAGGTTGCTGTGACTGATATGACAATGAATCGCTCCATTACAAGGCTTGAAGATATTGAGGCTATTAAGCAACTTAAGGCCCTTTATTGCTTGTATTGCGACGATGATTATGATGCGATCAAGATTGGGAGCTTGTTTACAGAAGATGGAATTTGGGATGGAGAAACGCGTGGTGTTTATGAAGGTAGGAGGGCTATTATTGAATTTTTTGAATCTTTGAAGAGAGAAATTACCTTTGCAGTCCATAATGTTTCCAATCCAGTCATAAAAATAGATGGTCATACAGCGACTGCAACTTGGAATTTAATTCAGCCTTGCACAGTGAATGGTAAAGCTTTATGGCTTTCAGGGACGTATAATGATGAATACATAAAGTTAGAGAATCGGTGGTATTTCAAGCACTTAAGATTGACTTGGAATTTCCGCACAGATTATGAGGGATCTGGCTGGGTATCATCTTTTTGATAATAAATCGTTCGTAGTTGATGGAATCGTTGGACTTTCTGGATCAAGTTTGTCTACTAATTCTGCCAGGGAACTTACCCCAAGCCTTCCACTTTTTCGGGCTATCACAACGCCATTCTCGTCCAACAATATGAAGGCGGGCACACCGGTTACACCAAAAGCACTTGATATGTCTGAAGTCTTATTGTCAGCTAGAACCTGTACTGGCCAGTTTTCATTCAGGAGCCAATTATGAGGGGGATAATTATCCATATTGGGATTTATCCACGTTGCGACGGAAGTTATTGTAAGGTTTTTAACAGGAATGTTGTCATTTAAATACGGTGATAACAGGCGGACCTCTGTTCGACAGTGAGGACACCAGTGGGCAAGGAAAATGATCAAATTGTATGCCCCAGGTTGAATGAGGTTTATTTCTTCTCCGAGCATTGTTGCGGCAGTGACTCTTGGAGATACAATACCTAGTGAAGTATCAGGTGGGCCTCTCATTTCACTCAGAGTAGACCCGTGAATTTGAACTGAGGTTTTCTCATAGAAAGCAGGATCATCATATGCCGTTGACCGACGGGTGACACTTTGATCCTTTTCATGATGTTTGCTAGTGTTTCTATTATCCAAATGTGGGTCTAAAATAGGCTGATTCGGTAAGATCTGTGTAGTAATAGTTGGAACGATGGAGTCCAATGTAAGGTTCTCTTCCTCAGACGCGGGTCCAGATTCTCCAGGCGTTGTTCTCACTAAACTGGAAGAAGATATCAATCCGCAGCTCATCGTGGCGATTGATATTGTCATGGTGGTCACGAATAATAATTTTGAAAGATTCACACTATACATAGTAGATTTTCTGTCCCACGGATTCGCTCCTAATTATACATAGATCACTTTTACTGAGTCGTGGAAATGTCTTCTTTATAAATTGAATTTGCAATTAGATAAAAACCTAACATGACTAATACCATTTCCTGTTGCACGTTAAGGACTGAAGGGCTACGGGGAACTAGGAGTATTATATATGGAAAGTTAAGTTGATATTGACCATACACTCAGTTACGCTTGTTGTGAAAGTAACATAAATGTGGATATTAATTTAAAGGAGAAAAGAAATGCCCAAATATTTATTAACAGCGTCATACACACACGAAGCGTGGGCGGCCCAATTGAAGAATCCTCAGAACAGAATTGAGCAGGTTCGAAAAGCATTTGAACAATTCGGTGGAACTATGGAAAGTGCCTACTATACATTCGGTGATTCAGATCTTGTGGCGATAATGGATATGCCGGACAATGTGACAGCGGCGGCTCTTTCGATAGCAGTGTCAGCTGCTGGAGCTGTCAACAATATTAAAACTACGCCGCTAATGAGCCCTGATGAAGGCCTTGAAGCAATAAAGAAGGCGGCTGATTCCGTTTACACTCCACCACAATAGGGAGAAAACGATATGCGACTGAAGAACAAAGTGGCCATAATTACTGGGGCGTCGAACGGAATGGGTGCAGCCGAAGCTAGGTTGTTTGCCGAGGAAGGTGCGAAAGTAGTAATTGCCGATATTGAAGAGGATAGGGGTGAGGTTGTTGCTTCTGAAATAAGGACAGCTGGTGGGACAGCTGTATTCAGATACTTGGATGTGACTAAAGAAGAGGAATGGGAGAGATTGGTCGATTACACAATACAATCTTTGGGAGCAATAGGGATTTTAGTTAACAATGCAGGTATAAGCAGCACGACTTACTCAGATCAGATGAGTGTCGATAGCTGGGATAGGTTTATGAATATAAACGCCAAAGGTGTGTTTCTTGGAATGAAGTCTGTCATTCCGGAAATGGTTTCTGCAGGTGGGGGATCGATTGTAAATATATCTTCAGTGCTAGGGTTCGTAGGCGCTGAGAAAAGTCACATGGGCTATCATGCCTCTAAGGGGGCTGTGAGGATTGCTACGAAGTCAGCAGCAGTGCAATATGCCAAACAGGGTGTACGGGTCAATTCTGTGCATCCCGGGTTAATGCCCCCTATGCAATCGTCTAGCAAGTTAATAGATGGTGGAATGAGAGACGAAACTCGGGGGCAGGTGCCAATGGGACGAAGTGGACGTGTCGAAGAAGTTGCCAGTGCTGTTTTGTTTCTTGCATCAGATGAGGCCTCATACATAACGGGAACTGAGCTGGTAGTTGATGGAGGACTTATAGCAGTGTAGTTGATTATCTAGGGCACTATGATGATCATTATTTAACCGGTTAATATTTGTTTTCATCCTTGGAGGATATGAGTACTTGATATTCATAATGGGGGTTTATCTATTTGAGTGAGAATGAAGTACGCAAACCCAATATTGTTTTCCTGTTTGGTGATGATTGGGGGAAATATGCGAGTGCCTATGGGAAATTGGATTCAACTGATTTAATCAACAAACTAATAGAAACTCCCAATTTCGATCGAGTCGCCCGAGAGGGTGCGTTATTAACAAATGCCTATGTTACAGCACCGGCATGTACTCCCTGCAGAAGCTCAATTCTTTCAGGTACTTATTTTTGGGAGACTGGATTGGGGGCAATACTTGAGGGCGCTGAATGGGATGAATCCATTCCGAGTTATCCCCTGATGCTAGAAGAGAAGGGGTATCACATAGGCTATTCATACAAGGTGTGGTCTCCGGGAAGATCTGAGAATGCGCCATATGGGGGATTACGCACACGATATGAACCGGCAGGCAATAAATGGAGGGAATTTTCTCAAGAGGTAGCGAAACGTGTACCGGAATTGGGTATTCAAGGGGCGAAAAATGTTCTCTTTGACGAAGTTCGAAGTAATTTTTTGGCATTTCTGGATGACGTTGGCCACAATCAACCATTCTGCTACTGGTGGGGGCCTGTCAATACGCATAGGGCATGGAAGAGAGGGTCTGGAAAAGATTTGTGGGGACTAGATCCAGACAAATTGAAAGGTTCTATGCCTCCGTTCTTGCCGGATGTGGATGCGATAAGAGAGGACTTCAATGACTATCTTGGTGAAGTCCAAGCTCTGGACGCAGGCATCGGTGTCATTATTGATGAATTAGAGAAAATTGGGCAATTAGATAATACGCTTTTGGTAGTGAGTGGGGATCATGGTGTTCCGGGCTTTCCTAGGGCCAAATGTAACCTTTACGATATAGGGAGTCAAGTGGCATTCGCAGCCAGATGGCCAGGTCATATCGAAGAAGGTCAAATTTTAAATGAATTTGTAAATTTAATGAGCTTGGCCCCTACCTTTTTAGAAGCAGGAGGGGTAGAACCCAATAAGAATATGGCTGAGAGCATACTGCCTTTACTAGTCGGTGATACAGGGGTAAATTCTGAGGGGCAGTATGACTTTGTAGTAACAGGGCGCGAGCGACAGATTGCTAATTCTATAAATGGCGGATTACCTTATCCCTCACGGGCAATTCGTACTAAAGACTTTTTGTATATTCGCAATTTTGCCCCGGAGCGATGGCCTATGGGAGATCCCAATTTCCTAGAGGATCCAAAGTTAGTTGATCCAGATCGGATACGAGAATTGACAATGTTTCGTGCGTTCTTACCACCCCCTCACGAAAAATTAGTCTATGGTGATCTGGACCCGGGACCTACTAAAACATGGATGTTGGTTCATCGCAATGAAGAGTCAGTTAAACCCAATTTCGATCTCTGCTTTGGAAAGAGGCCAGCAGAGGAATTATATGATCTGAATATTGATCCCTGGTGTATGGAAAATGTAGCTGGAGAAGATAAATACTCGGAAATGTTAAGGAACTTATCGGATAAATTAGTCGGGGTTATGCGGGATCATAATGATCCGAGAATGGTAGACGATGAGTGTAGGTACGAGTCGTATCCATATGCCGGTCCAGTAGATGATGATTGGTATGATATATCTCACAACGATGCGATCTGGACTAAATTTGATCCTCTGTGACTAGAATTAGATGAGATGGAGTCGTGGTTGAAGCCGGTTATAATATGATGTAATCTTGGCAATATTGTAAGATGTTCTTTTGAAGAACCGGAGGGAAGAGTAGATGTTGACAACAGTAGTTTCTGGACGTACGTACGATTTTAGCCATACTGTAGGGGCCCTTGGATATATGCAATCTCCTGTGGCCGTGGAATGTGGCACAGGAGACTCTGTCTACGTCCTAAGTCGACAATACGAGGTGGCAAAAGAAGGTCCCTGGAACAAAACTGCTTTGTGGGCTCAGATCAATAAACTTAGTATAGGAAATGAGTGGGGAACCGAGGAGCATTTGGGTAAGATAGGTAGGTATGGGAACGGTGAAGGTGAACTAATTTGGCCGGCTGGTTTCGTACTCAATGGAAATGGAAGCGTCTTTGTAACCGATGAATGGATGAATCGAATATCTAGATTCACTGTTGACGGCGAGTTCGAATTTACTTGGGGTACTGAGGGGGAAGGCGACGGGGAGTTCAATGGACCCTCTGGGATTACCATGGATTCGAATGGAGATCTCTTAGTCGTCGATAGCCTCAATCACAGAATCCAGAAGTTTGGACCTGATGGTGTGTTCAAGATGAAATTTGGTTCTTTGGGGAGTGCTCCTGGAGAGTTAGATTCCCCATGGGGAATTACAGTAGATTCTCAAGACAACATTTATGTGGCGGATCATAAAAATCATAGGGTTCAGAAATTCGATTCTAGTGGTAATTTACTGGGCTCGTTCGGTTCATATGGCTCTGGTGGTAAAGGTCAATTGAACAGGCCTAGTGATGTGGCTGTTGATCCGGACGGTGATGTTTATGTATGCGATTGGGCTAACAACAGAGTTCAAATTTTTGGAGAGAATGGGAAATTTATAACTAGCTTGTTGGGTGATGCACATGAGTTATCGAAATGGCAAAAACAAGTGGTGGATTCTAACAGGGATGTTGTAAAAGCTCGACGTCGAGTAAGTACCATGGAACCAGAATGGCGTTTTTCATTACCTGCTGGTCTGACTTTTGACAAGAATAAATTCCGTTTAATCGTTGCGGATTCTCAACGAGGTCGCGTGCAAATTTACAACAAGGTCAAAGATTATATGGAACCACAATTCAACCTTTAATTCTGTCGCTCGTCGCGATGGAATCACCCTGATTAGTAATATTTGTGATCAAACATTCTTTAGGCTGGGGGACCCCATATGATCATGAATTTAAGAGGTTGAGAGCTCGTGCCTCTTATACCGTGATTGGATCCTGGTGGCGCCATTATAGCGTCTCCAGCCTGTACAGTGATTTCTTCACCATCGACTGTCATTGAACCTTCACCTTCAATGAAATAGTAAATTTCCTCTAAACTCCCATTTGAAGTGTCAGTATTGTCATGGATATGATCTCCTTCACTCACTCCTTGATCTAGCTCCCATATTTCAGCATGTATTGGCAGCTCTGTTTGTGCTTTGAACAAATGTCGCCGTCTTATTAAGCCTTCGCCTTCGTGTGCTTGCATGTTGATTATTTCATCTGTAGACTCTGTTTGAATATAATACATTTATATAACTCCACAGGGGTTGCCCTTGGGCTGAGCGGAAAAGAATAAACTACTTAACTTGAGTGATTATATACGAATAGAAGCATTTGGATTGAACAACGGTCAGTATCGTATAAAAAGACAGGGTTGTTATCAGAATGTTTAAGCGATCTAGGTTGTTCTCTGATGGCTGTCATATACGACGCCTATTATCGGTCAAGACTTAATACAAAAACCCTATAGAGTAATTTCAGGGATACATGAATTGCCTGTAAAATAATATATGGATTGCAGGGAAGAACAATTAAAAATAAATGGCAAGGAGGAATTATATGGCAAGGTATCTATCAACGATAGGAGTCACTGCGGAAGGATTTAAAGGTCTAATAGAAAATCCACAGAATCGCAAGGAAGTCGTCGGTCCCATGTTTGCTGCAATAGGGGGCACACTAGAACATTATTGGTTAGGAGTGGGGGAAAACAAATTTTATGTGGTATTTACGACTCCTGATGATGACATTACGCTTGAAGCTTTAAGCATGGTAGTGTATTCGTCAGGTATTGCAGATTCTTTCCAGAGTTCCCGTATATTAACTGCAGAAGAAGGTATGCAAGCAGCACAAAAAGCGGCGGAGCTTACCTATCGCCCTCCCGCTGGAGGTTAATGACTCTACGGCCAGCGGAATATATTTACCCCATCTTACCGAGTCAGACTCGTAACGTAAGTATGCCTAGGATTATGCTACCAAGCTTGTAGTGACCAAACTCTGATTCTTTCGGAGAAATGTCGAATAAAGGAACGCGTTCTACTAACGCTTGCAGTAGATGAGCGGGAGAGTAATTGCCTGTATTTTGGCTTATAGGCATAATTTCAGAATCTAGCTTATTTTTAATTCGGCCGATAAACGGTGCCACATATGGAGTCACTTCTTCTAGGTACCGTGTACGACAATTAATTTTATAAGGTATCGTATTGCAGCATGACCACGGGCGATGGTCCGAGATTGCCTTCCTTATTGACATGGCGGCAGATGTGCATCCAAATTGCTGGCCTATAATTGGTAAAGCTGAGTGAGCGATGGACCATTCCAGTAAACTTGGTGAGGTCGTTGTAATCATTTGTTCTCGGATGAAATCTACGTATCTTTTGAAAAATATTGAGACATTTAGATTTCCTTTAATTGTAGAATCTTCTATCAATGCGATGTTTTCTGCCCATGCAGATGCATTATAGTTAGGTAGATCCTCTAGATCTTCGGTAGTCCATGAACGTGGCCATAGATCTGTCTCGCCAAAAGCAAGAGTTGAGTTGTCCGACGTATTATTCAAAGCATATTGGTATAGCCAGTCTCTTAATTCTTGAGCGCTCTGTCCCAATTCAAAAGCAATGTCCTGCAAAGACATTCCCTGTTGTTGCAGGTCAAGAGCAGCATCACCAAGTGTATCGTCAAATATGGACATATGTTGTCAAAAATGTAATTTAGTTACTGATACTTAATAATTAATGTTTCTCTGCAAGAATATTTCTATCTATTTAACTGCGACCGCAGAGCAATGAGCCTGAGCTATGAAGGCTTCAGGTCTATTGCCCCATGCCTTCATACCTTCTGTCATATTTTTGAGATCAGAGTCGCTTATCCAACCAAGATCCACGGCTTGTGTGAAAAGAGGAAGTGACTGTACCCATGCGATATATTCTGCCATTACAAGTCCGGCTGTTTCTCCCTGGGCCTGTACTCCATAACCTGGACTATAAGTTTCAATGGAGAACCCGGCCTGCCGCATCATCATGGCCAAATGGCGACCACGGTTTAAAGAGCCACCCTGAAGATTGAAACCTCGCTCAAATAGTTCGAAAAACAATGATACGGCGACATCATCTGGAGATATAAGAGGCATGCTCCAGTCCGTACTAATCGCTCCAACTTTGCCACCTACTTTTAAAACTCTATGTATTTCTTTAAGGGCTTTAACCGGGTCGGGCAAATGTTCTAGGACAGCACAAGTGTAGACGGCATCAAAAGAATTATCTTCGAAATGTAAGTCGGTAATATCTGCCACCTCAAAGGATAAATTAGAAAGATTCTCTGTATTTGCCAATTGAGATGCTCTTTCAACCATTGCCGTCTCTAGGTCAATACCAATTACCTTACCTGGCGAGACTGCAGCAGCTAGTCCTGAGGTGATAGTTCCCGGACCACAGCCACAGTCCAATACAGACATGCCTTCTTTCAAGTATGGTAAAAAGAAACTTGCCGCTCTAGCCGCAGTTCTCACTTCATAGCCTTTTTGGACTGAAGGACTATCGTACCCATAGAAAGGATTTCCTTGATAAGCTGGTTTAGAACTCGAATGTTCTGAGTTTCCCATTACTACCTCCAGAATAATTAATCTTTCTCTGCAATAATTCTTCTCTCTACTTAGATTCTACTGCAGAGTAATGAGATTGGGTTATGAACGTTTCCTGTTTAATGCCTCATGTCTTCTGTTATATTTTTGAGTCTAGCGCTACTTTTCCAATACAATGGGGTGCCAGGATTCGCTCAGAATGTCCACTTGCGTCAGTTTGCTCATTCACCGCCAGCTACTGTAATGACTGAACCAGTGATGAATGTGCTGTCTTCACTCGCTAGGAATAGTACAACATTCGCTATTTCCCTTGCATCGGCTAAGCGACCAATGGGTACAAGTTGGGCTCGTTTATCGAGATCGTTTCGGTTTAATTTCTTGTGAAGATCTGTGTCTGTCACGCCTGCCCGGATTGCGTTAACTAGTACGTTGTCTGGGGCTCCTTCCTTTGCTAAAGAAATGGTCAACGCTTCTAACGCAGCTTTTGACACACTGTAATGGGCCGAGTTAAATCCCCCTCCATATTTTACTCCAATGCTGGCTATATTGATAATGCGCCCGTTGGAATTTTTCCTCATGACACTTGCCGCCGCCCTGCTAAGTAGCCAAGGGGCTTTAAGATTGACATCAAATGTCTTATCCCAAGCTCTTTCTGAGAGATTGGCTAAAGTATCGGGAGTTTCTATAGTAGCTGCATTATTTACTAGTACATCAATATTCCCGGCCCAATCCATGTAGTTTTCCCACAAATGTGAAACACCCTGTGAGGTAGAAAGGTCCGTCTGAAAAATCTGACATTTATCGTTGGTATCTATAGATAGGAGTTCTAAGGCGCGTTCCTTGTTGTTATTGTAGTGCGCCCCGACAATAGCCCCTTCTTGAAGAAACAATTTTGCGATTTGAAAACCTATACCGCTGCTTGCACCTGTAACAAGTATTCTTTTCCCTGTGAATCGTGAGTTAGTCATGGTGTTCCTGTGACATTGGATTCAATCGCTAAATAACTTCAGGACATATTTCATGATATTGACTGGCGAGAGTAATCATTCCATTTATCAAAGTGAGATTGTCCCATTATAGTGCCGTCTACGTCACATGCATTGCACGGTGCAAAATTTCTGCTTTTCTTAGAAAGGGTAGCTCTGACACCTTGCATTGTTTTGTTGTTCCAAATATCAAGTATGGAAGCTTTATTAACATTGCCAACGATAAGTTTCTTACCCCAGTCATGAGGGCAAAGCAGTACAGCACCATCGTAATCTATGAGTATTTGGTAGAACGGGTAATAGCATGCTCGTTTCATAGGTTCTTTTATCGTGCCAACTCCAATTTCTGGGAGATTCACAAAACCAGCTCGATTACTCAAAGTGATGCCGTAATGTTCCGACGGTGGCAACCACCGGTCCCGAAGGATTACTTGGTCATTACTTAATCCCACTTCATCTATCATAGACTGAAAGATGTCCCGCTGATGTGGACCGTCATATAAGCTTATAAGAAGTGTGTCTAGACCTGCTTCAAAAAGAGCCGTCAATTTGGCAGGGGTAACAAAATCTCCATCAGTAACGGCTTCGTTTCTGACTCTCGGGCAATGTGCTTTAGAAATTTCTAATATCGTTTCAATTTGCTTATACAATAGTGGCTCGCCAAACGCGGAAAAAAGAATTGTACCATCGTAGTTAACCTTCGCGAGGTCTTCCATTATGCTCTCATATAGCTCCACTGGGATGTGTTCGTTGACGTTGGGATATATTTCAGGATTTGCTCTTGGGCAAAACACGCATTTCCTATTGCACAACCCCGATAAATTAAATTCAATAAGGGAGAACAGAGGAGGGTAGCCTTCTTGTCCATACATTAGATTTGGATCGGTGTTTTCCAAATGCTTTTCTAAGCCATCTATACGATGCGCGACTGCTTTTTCATCAGTTCTGTTTAGATGTTGGGCTAATTCCGAACTCTTTCTCGGAATGTTGGGATCCAAAAATCTATGTTTCATTACGGCTCCTAAGGTTCCTAGCACTATATTTTGTGCATTCTAGAAGATTAATCACAATATTTATGTAACTTTCTAATATTAAAACAATAAAAGATCTATATGTCCAACGATATAGGATCTAATTTTTGTGTATTATGCTAGTATGGTCTCGAAAAAATAACATCGGCGTTGCATATAGTTACTAGACTGGTTATGGAGTTTCGACAAATGGCTTACAAAAACGTTATAACCACTGAAGAAGAATTAAGAAATATATTTGGATTTCCAGGTGACAGAGCAGTTGGTAAGGAGATAGATTATATAGACGAACACTGTCGTACTATAATACGAAATTCTCCTTTTATGATTTTGAGTACGAGTAGCATGGACGGCAAGTGTGATGCCTCTCCAAAAGGTGACTTTCCAGGATTTGTAAGAGTGCTAGATGACAAGACACTCGCTGTGCCTGACTTGCCTGGGAACAATCGTCTCGACACTCTGTGTAATATGATAGAGAATCCCAATGTGGGGTTGATATTCTTGATACCAGGGATGAATGAGACTCTTCGGGTAAATGGAAGAGTCTCGCTTGTGCAAGACCCTTCGCTTTTAAGTGATCTAGCTTTTAAAGGCAAACCGCCTAAACTGGCGATTGTAGTCGAGGTTGAGCAAGTATATACCCACTGTGCAAAAGCGTTTGTTAGATCTCATTTGTGGGAGAATGATACTTGGATAGACAGAGACGGCTTACCCAGTTTCGCACAAATGCTAAAGGATCACATTGGCATGGACCAATGTGATGTTGTTGAATTTCAAAATACAATAAATGAGAATCTCAGCGGAAATTTGCACTGAGATTGCCTTACTTATCTGATTGCAATCAAGGAACATTTGTTTGATAGTGTGTGGAATGCGGATATAGAGTCCGATTCTAGATGAGTGGGTCGCTATCTTAGGATAGACAGTCACACCAACTAGCATTAGTCTCCTGAATTTATATTATTAGTGGTTATTTTGCAGTTAATATTGTCGAAGTATATTGACGTTTAGTACAAGAAAACGAATTTGATTGAGGCAATTAATTCATATGGGATTATTCGAGCGATATTTGACCTTATGGGTAGGTCTTTGCATTGTCTTAGGGGTAATGCTTGGTAATTGGATGCCAGAGATATTTCAGGGTGTGGCAAGTTTTGAAATATATCACGTAAACCTTGCTGTAGCTGTGTGTATATGGGTAATGATTTACCCAATGATGGTTCAGATAGACTTCTTTTCAATTAAAGGTATCGGGCGTAAGCCAAAGGGAATAGTATTGACCCTAGTAGTTAACTGGCTAATTAAGCCTTTTACTATGGCACTACTTGGATTGCTCTTTTTTAGGGTGATTTTTGAGGGATGGGTCGATCCCATGACCGCAAATGAATACATTGCAG
>Ga0310344_10000788_pt1 | contig 24586 bp, 19 predicted proteins | sample HC15DNA20200_MG_FD_203801 | JGI IMG/M metagenome (GOLD analysis project Ga0310344, IMG submission 203801) | Marine microbial communities from station ALOHA, North Pacific Subtropical Gyre - HC15-DNA-20-200_MG | ecosystem: Environmental > Aquatic > Marine > Oceanic | place: Pacific Ocean: North...
ACCGCTGTCGTTCCAATTGCGAAGACTAGAAAGAAGGTGCCGATTAGTTCTGTCAGATAGCGCGCCATGGCTCTTAAGAGTTCGAAAAGTGTGGCGTGGCTCCGCTAGTTCTCTGTCTTAAGTCGCATGGGTTGCCCTGCGACATATACCTGATCAATCTTTTGTGTATATGTGATATCTCGTGTGGGGTTTTCATCAAGTACCAAGAAGTCAGCCCACTTCCCTGGCACTAGGGTTCCGATATCGTCCAGGCCCAGGCATGAAGCAGCTACGCTTGTAGCTGCAAGCAGGGCTTGTGTCGGTGTCATCCCACCTCCAACCATAAGCGCTAGTTCCATGTGCTCGAAGTAACCAGGGAATCGTCCTGCTGGTCCCGCGTCGGTTCCAAATGTGACTGGGACACCAGCATCCTGAAGAATCATCATATTCTCAACTGCTTGGACAAGTGCGATTCTATATCCAGTGCCAGCAGCGCTCTCACTAGTACGTTCCATATATGCAGGGTCGCTTAGTCGTTCAACTTCACCCTTGTGGGCATACTCTGTAAAAAACTCGTCATCAAAAAACCCTGGTCTTGTGCCATAGATGTAAGTGCTCACCTCTCGCGTAAGAGTCGGGACATAGCAGACACCACTTTCGAGAATGCTGTCAATGAACTCTTGGTCCACGTCCACGTCTCTAACAGAGTGGGCGAGCATCCCCGTTCCCATATCGAGTAGGCGTTTAGCATCTTCTAGATAGAAGAGATGTGTAGCGACCTGGAGCCCTCTCTCATCCCCGACTTCCATTACAGCTTGCACAGCGTCCCAGGGCATTTTAGTTGAAGATCCTAGATTGTCATCGACTCTCAGCTTGAGCCAGTCAGCACCCGCATCCGCATTGGTGATCGCTTGGTTACGAGCGTCAGCAGGGTTGTTTGCAGCCACTACTGAACCGGCCGCTAGTAGTCGTGCCCTCGGGTCTAGAGGGGTCGAAGATTTCCGTGCTTCGATCACGGCTGAGCCATCACCCAGACTGTTCACGGTCGTAACTCCGTATACTGCGAAGAGCTCAAGGTCGCCTCGGATGCGATCCTGCTCGTCTACTATCTCTTCACTTGCCCACCGACCGCTTACATGACCATGGGTGTTTATTAGTCCAGGGATTATAAACTTACCCTCAAGGAATACAATTTCGGCTCCAGTTGGGATTTCTGCTGAACGTGATAGCGCTGTGATGCGACCATCCTCTACGACTATTGTTGCATCCCGGATCAAAGGAGATCCGGTCCCATCCCATACTGAAGCACCCACATAAGCTGTGGTTTGAGCTTCAATGGTAGCGCCCGCTACAAGAGCAAAAAGAGTGAGAGTTGAAATAGCCTGTAGTCTAATCATGAACCGACCTTAGTTCGGGTCCGTAGTTGGTGGCAAGAGGCTCTGCATGTGAAGATGCAGTAATAGAGAATAATCTGAAATGCACCTTTAATCATTGCAGGACTGGCTCCTCGAGGCCTATAGGTTCATCTTATGATCAGCTATCGCCAATGTCTTTAAGCTAAGTCAGGGGCAATTTGCTGTATTCATTTCTAGTGTGCATTAGGGAGTAAGCACAGACAGAAAGTGGAGATTATGAAGGCATTTACTGGTCTATCTTTAATGCTTGGCCTGCTTCTTACCTCACTGGGGGGGAGGCATCTAGAGACTGTGAGAGTTGATTCTCATCCGCCGTCTATCACACTCGAGCGGGGTTCAGCTAATGATGTAGTCCAGCAATATTGCGTGCGTTGTCATAACGATAGCGCGTTGCGGGGTAATATGTCCCTGGAGCAGTTCGACTTGAGTGTTGCTGAAGACAATGCTGAGTTAACTGAAAAGATGATCAGGAAAGTTCGCGCTGGGATGATGCCACCTCCGGGTGCACGGCGTCCCACAGGAGATACATTGCTGGCGCTTGCTGAAGAACTCGAATCACATATGGATGGATTCGCTATTCAGAATCCCAACCCAGGTGGCAGGACATTCCAGCGTCTGAATCGGTCTGAATACGAGAGTGCTGTACATGGCTTGCTTGGCCTGAATGTTGATGCAGGGGCTTACTTACCGCTTGATACCAAGAGTGATAATTTCGATAACATTGCTGACGTTCAGCTTCTTTCCCCGACACTGATCGATGCGTATCTGAACGCTGCAGCGGAAATCAGCTTGCTTGCGTTGGGAAATCCAAACGCAAGATCGACTGAGCACACCTACAATGTTTCTGGCTATCGTTCTCAGTCAGAACGGGTTCCTGGTGCACCATTTGGTACACGAGGGGGAGTTTCAGTCGAGCATACGTTTCCAGCTGACGGAGAGTATATCTTCCGGATTGCCTTCGAACATACGACGACCGGTGATGGTTTTGTTGGACAGATCGCGAGATTTGAGCAGGTTGAAGTCTCAGTGAATGGTTCGCGAGTTGCATTGCTAGACGTGGATCAATGGATGCGTATTGCTGATCCTGAGGGAATCTCGATGCGAACTGAGCCTGTCTTCGTTCGAGCAGGACCTCAACGCGTGACAGCTGCTTTCATCCGTCGGACTGAAGGTCCTGCAGAGGATTTGATGTCCCCACATGACTGGTCTCTCGCTGATCGCCATACTGGTATAAGTGGCTACGGCTTGACTTTACTGCCGCATGTCCGGGACCTCATCATTTCAGGCCCCCGTAAGGTTACGGGAGTGTCTCACACTCCGGTTCGTGAGAATATCTTTACTTGTCGCCCTACGCTGGCTGATGAGGAGTATGTGTGTGCCGAACAGATCATAACTCGCCTAGCTAGACTGGCGTACAGAAGGCCACTAACTGAGCGGGATCTTGAGTACCTGATGTCGTTTTATGAAGAAGGTACAAGTGGTGGGTTTGAAGCTGGTATTCGTATCGCACTCCAAGCAATTCTTGCCAGCCCCCATTTTGTGTTCCGTTTCGAAGAAGCTCCGCCACAGATTCAGCCTGGGGAAAGTTATCGGATCAGTGACATTGATTTGGCTTCACGGCTTTCTTTCTTCCTATGGGGAACTGCGCCTGACCAAGAATTAATAGCAGTAGCTGAGAGGGGAGAGCTTTCGGATCTAGAGGAACTAGAGAATCAGGTACGTAGGATGCTGAAAGACAGCCGGGCAGAGTCACTCGGTCCGAGATTTGCAGGTCAGTGGCTTCGCTTACAGGATCTCAATAAGGTGCATCCGGACCAATTTTGGTTCCCTGACTTTGATCAGCAACTAGCAGAATCGATGCGACGAGAGACTGAGCTGCTATTCAATTATTTAGTGAGTGAAGATAGAAGTATTTTGGACCTGTACTCCGCAGACTACACGTTTGTAAATCAGAGATTAGCTCGGCACTACGGTATAACAGGCGTAGTAGGTGATGATTTCCGGCGGGTCCAATATCCAGATGAGACTCGCCGAGGAATTCTTGGACATGGTAGTATACTGACTCTGACTTCTCATGCGAACCGCACATCACCGGTACTCCGAGGCAAGTGGGTGATGGAGGTTCTTCTGGGCACGCCGCCGCCGCCACCACCACCTGGAATCCCAGACCTCGACGAAACAAAAGGTTCAGAGGAGGGAAGGATGCGGACTACGCGTGAGCGTATGGAGCTACACAGGACAAGCCCCACCTGTAATTCCTGTCATCGTTTTATCGACCCCATAGGACTTGCTTTAGACAATTTCGATGTTACAGGCAGATGGCGGATTAGGGAGAATGGCATGCCTCTCGATACCAGGGGTGATTTCTACGATGGCACGCCCGTTTCAAATCCGACAGAGCTTAAGGACGCATTATTAAAGCGTCCAATCCCGCTTGTCAGGACTTTTACAGAAAATTTGATGGCGTATGCATTGGGTAGGAGGGTAGAATACTTTGATCAGCCAACTGTCCGATCGATTACCCGGTCAGCGGCTGACGAAGGATATAAGATGTCTGCATTTATTCTGGGCGTGGTTCAAAGCGATGCATTTCAGGTTCAGGAAGTAGCCAGAGTAGTCGACAATTAGGTACAGGATCTGACAAATTAGTTGTGAGGAGACTAGCTATATGAATTTTGTCACAGGAAAGCAGATTCCGCGCCGTACGTTCGTCAAAGGCGTTGGTGCTTCGATAGCCCTACCCTTCCTAGATGCGATGATTCCAGCGGGGAGGGTCTGGTCAAATGCAGACCCAAAACGTGTTATAGCGATTGAGATGGTTCACGGTGCTGCCGGATGTAACGAATGGGGTGCCACCCAGAACCTATGGTCTCCCGCGCAGGTTGGTCATGACTTTGATTTATCGCCGAGCGCGCTTAGTCCTCTTGAATCTTTTCGAGACTATTTGACGATTGTCAGCAACACCGATGTCAAGATGGCAGAGGCATTCGAGCCGCCTGAGATAGGAGGCGACCACTTCAGATCTAGTGCGGTCTATCTAACCCAGTCTCACCCGAAGCAAACCAGAGGGTCAGACCTTTACGCGGGAACATCTTTTGATCAACTCTGCGCTCAGAGATTTGGTCAAGAAACATCGATTCCGTCGATGCAATTGTGCATTGAACCGGTAGACCAATCTGGTGGGTGTGCATATGGCTATGCCTGCGCCTACACCGATTCGATAAGCTGGGCATCACCGAGTGAACCGCTCCCAATGATCAGGGATCCTCGTGTAGCATTTGAGATGCTATTCGGAGCGGGTGGAACTGCAGAAGAACGTGCAGCACGTCGGAAGACTAATAAGAGCATTCTTGATTGGATTACGGAGGAGATCGCTTTTCTTAGGAAGGGCCTAGGGCCAACCGACGATGTCAGGTTAGACCGTTATCTTGATAATGTCCGGGAGTTAGAGAGGCGTATTCAGGCTATTGAAGCCAGGAATATGAGTGGAGAGTCCCGAGAACTTCCCGCGGCTCCTGCAGGGGTTCCAGATTCTTTTGAAGAGCACATGAAATTGATGTTTGATATTCAGGTACTCGCTTTTGAATCAGATGTTACTCGTGTGTTTTCATTTAAGACTGGCCGAGACGCATCTGGCCGTGTTTATCCTGAGAGTGGTACTGACCGTCCATTCCATGGAGCTTCCCACCATGGGGGTCGTGAAGAGGCAATACTCGAGTTCTTTAAGATCAATAAATACCACGCAAGCTTGCTACCGTATCTGCTGGAGAGCCTGGCTAATATTGAAGAAGCTACCGGGAGCCTGTTAGACAACAGCATGATCCTTTATGGGTCACCGATGGCAGATGGAAACTTACATAACCACCGACGTTGTCCTCTTGTTGTTCTGGGTGGTGCGGGTGGACACAATCCTGGAAACCTTCATCTCAAGGCTCCGGATGGGACCCCAATGGCTAATGTAATGTTAAGTCTTCTTCATAGTTTGGGTCTCGATGACATGAAGAACTTCGGAGATAGCAGTGGCGAGTTTTCATTGTCGATGCCGATGCCTTTGGCTACTAGCGGTTAAAGGGTAGGCTGTGATCAAGCTTGAAACGGACATGAAGGGTGGAAGCTTGCTGGCCCTCAGTCTACTACTGCTTGCAGCTACACCTGAAAACTCACCTGTCGCCGATGCAGCAAGGTTGGGGGATTTCGATGAGGTGCGCTTGCTTTTAAGTGGTGGGGCAGATGTCAACGCTGCACATGCTGATGGTATGACTGCTCTCCACTGGGCTGCAGAAAATGCAGATACAGAGTTGAGTGGGCTTCTTATATCAGCTGGTGCGAACCTTGAGGCCGTGACTCGTATAGGTGGTTATACGCCACTTCATTTGGCTACTAGAAAGGGCTCTCGTGGGGTTGCTCTTAGCCTTCTAGAGGGAGGTGCTAACCCAAGTGCCAAAACCGAGACGGGTGGAGTGACTCCCCTCCATTTTGCTGCAGGTTCTGGAGAGGTAGCGATAGCCTCTTCCCTTATAATGCATGGTGTGGACATAGATCATCCCGAATCAACTTGGGGCCAGACACCTTTGATTTTTGCAGCTTCAGCGGGACATTTGGATATTGTTCGCCTGTTGCTATCGAATGGAGCGGATGTTTCAATAACGACGAAGGTTGTCGACGTTCCGGCCCTAGATGAGGTAGATAGGACAGCGCGCAGGGTTCGTAACGAGATGCTAGAGGCTTTCAGGTCAGCGGTAATGGGAGGGGCTGATTGGAGGCCAGAGCCAAGCCAGGTCCAGGCAGCAGTGAGGGCGGCCCAAGAGGTACAGCGCTCACTGATTAGCGTCTCAGATGCACCGGAACGCGAAGAGCAGCCTGGTGCTCAGCTAGAGGCCCCACTTGGCTACACTGAGTTGGTTGGTAGGCAAGGTGGGCTCACGCCGCTCCTGCATGCAGTACGTGAAGGCCATATAGATTTGGCATTAGCTCTCGTGGATCTCGGAGCAGATATCAACCAGATGAGCGAAGGGGATCGCACCAGCCCGATTTTAATGGCGACAATAAACGGGCACTTCGATTTAGCTCTACTACTTCTGGATCTCGGAGCGGATCCGACACTCTCTAGTGATGCTGGTGCCACTCCGCTTTTCTCCGCGCTCAATACGCATTGGGCACCCAAGTCTCGGTATCCTCAACAGCATGCTTATCGCCAGCAGAATGCGACGTATCTGGATGTTATGAAGAGGCTTCTTGAGGCAGGTGTAGATCCAAATATTAGGCTTAACAAGCACATTTGGTATATGTCGTACACTTTCGATTTGCTGCGGGTTAATACTGCTGGCGCAACCCCGCTGTGGCGTGCTGCATACGCCACCGATGTTGAAGCCATCAAGCTTCTGATCGAGTATGGGGCTGATCCTAGTATCCCAACATTCAAGCCGCCTGGACGTGGTGGCGGCGGAGGAGCCAGTTCCACAGAAGATGATCCTTCAGGACTACCAGCTGTTCCTGATGGTGGTCCGGGCGTATTCCCTATCCATGCTGCTAGTGGAGTTGGTTACGGGGAGGGATTCGCAGGCAATTCACACCGCCATGCACCGGACGGTTGGTTGCCAACCGTCAAATATCTGGTTGAAGAGTTGGGGGCGAATGTGAATGCCAGGGACCATAACGGCTATACTGCAGTTCATCATGCAGCAGCTCGTGGCGACAATGCAGTGATTAGCTACCTCGCCCAGCAAGGTGCGGATGTGACATTCGTAAGCCGGCGAGGGCAGACAACGGTTGACATGGCGAATGGCCCATTCCAGCGTATCCAGCCGTTTCCTGAGACGATCTTTTTGCTGGAAAGCCTAGGCGCGAAGAACAACCATAACTGTGTGTCTTGCTAAGACCCTTTAGGGTTTTTTCATTCAGCTTGTTAGCCGGGCATTTGATTATTAGACAGTTCTTCCAGTAGCTGCTCAAAAATTGAGCGCTGCTCTTCATCGATGCTGATAACCAGGGTGATTTCATCATACTCAACCTGGCCCATCTGTTTATCAGCTAAGATCTCCGCGCTGCCCTCCTGGAAGTTGGCTCGCATCCGGTCACGTTCCTGGGGCTCGTGGGTGCGTGCAATCTCTGCGTGAAAGTCATCACGCAACTCAGTGATTGCGATATGAGCCTGAACGAAAATTGTCATGCGTTCTGTGCTTACCTCTGGGATCTCCTGCCCCTGAGCTGATAGCGGAGGGACATAAGCACAGAAAACTAGTACTGCCAATAAGCTAGCAGAGCTAATAAGGGAAGCTCTCCAGAGTTCACTGTGGACCATTTTATCTCCCCTGTAACTTCAGGACTGAGTATTCAAAGAACATAAGCTTAACTGATAGTGTAGAATCTTGGTTAGTGAGCTTGCCACTTTCTCTAACGTTGCACTAGTTGCTAGATTCTGGGCTGCTTACAATAGAATTGGGAAATTATAGTCTAACAAGCAAGATTGCGTTCAAAGGACTTGTATGAGGACATTGGCTGTCATCTCTGCAATTGTGGGTTCTACACTAGTACTGGCTAGTGCTGAAACCTATATGGCACCTGGTTCATCGAAGGTGCCAATCGACGTAGTAGATCCGACAACTGGGTCGCATGCAGAGTTAAAAGAAGCAGTTATCGACAACTCGGAAGTGGTTGAGCAGTACTGTGTGAGATGTCATAACGATCGGAGGATGACTGGTAACATGTCGCTTGAGGACTTTGACCCTTCGGCTCCGGCAGAGAACGGATCCTTGTCAGAGAAGATGATCCGTAAGTTACGAGCAGAGATGATGCCCCCACCTGGTGCTCGGCGTCCGGCAGGAGACACCCTTCTATCCCTTGTAGTCGCGCTTGAATCAGGCATGGACGCAGCAGCTGAAGCTAGTCCGAATCCAGGAGGGCGTAGCTTTCAAAGGCTAAACAGGGCTGAATACGAGTATGCTGTTAACGGTTTGCTTGATTTGGCAATCGATGCAGCTGATTACCTGCCGTTGGATACAAAGAGTGCAAATTTCGATAACATTGCTGACGTCCAGATGCTTTCACCGATGTTGCTCGACACGTACTTCCGGGCTGCTGCTGATATCAGCCGACTAGCCGTAGGGGATCCGAATGTCTTGCCCTCCTCAAAGACTTATACAAATGCTGGATATGTTTCTCAGTGGAATCGTGCAGAAGGTGCACCATTCGGTACTCGTGGTGGGCTGTCGGTCCTGCACACCTTTCCCGCTGATGGTGAGTATGTATTTAAGATGGCTTTTGAGCATACTACGACGGGTGGGTTTTATGGGGGCACTTCCCGAGATGAGCAAATCGAGATTTCAATCGATGGTGAACGCGTAGCACTCTATTGGGTCGATCGTTTCATGAACGTTGCTGATCCTAATGGCGCCAATATGCAGACAGAACCGATCTTTGTGCAGGCTGGGCCAAGGCGGGTGAGCGCTGTTTTCTTGAGGCAAACTGAAGGTCCGATGGAAGATGTTGTTTCTCCTCACGAATGGTCATTGAGTGATAGGCAAATTGGTGTAAGTGGCTATGGAGTAACAGCGCTTGCTCATCTCAAAGACCTAGCTATAAATGGCCCTTATAGCACGACAGGTGTGTCAGAAACCCCCAGTCGACAGAAGATTTTTAGTTGCCGACCGATCACCCCTGATCAGGGGCCTGCTTGTGCAGAGGAGATTCTATCACGCCTAGGCCCTCAGGCCTTTCGTAGGCCACTCACTGACGAGGATATGAAGGGATTGATCTCTTTTTATGAACTCGGATTTGCTGATGGTGGATTTGAGATTGGTGTTAGAACGGCACTAGAGGCGATGCTCTCCAGCCCTGATTTTGTGTTTAGGCTTGAAGAGGCGCCAAGTGATATCCAGGCGGGAGATAGTTACGCCATCAGTGACATTGATTTGGCATCGCGACTCTCATTTTTCCTTTGGGGCGCTCCACCAGACAGTAAGTTGCTGGCGGCAGCTGAGCAGGGGCTATTATCTGACGATAGCGAGCTGAGAAAGCAGGTTAAGTGGATGCTCGAAGATTCGCGTGCTGAAGCGCTGGGTACCCGTTTTGCGAGCCAGTGGTTGCGGTTAGAAGACTTGGATAAGGTTCACCCTGACAGACTCTTCTTCCCGGACTTTTACCAACAGCTTGCAGATGCGATGCTCCGGGAGACCGAACTATTCTTTAACGGTCTAGTTCGCGAGGATCGGAGTGCATTGGAGTTGTATTCGGCCGACTACACCTACTTGAACGAAGATCTGGCAAAACACTATGGTATTCCAGGGGTTACGGGGAGTCACTTTCGGCGGGTTCAGTATCCAGATGAGACTCGCCGAGGCATTCTCGGACATGGTAGTATCCTTACCCTGACTTCTCATGCGAACCGGACATCACCAGTACTCAGAGGAAAATGGGTAATGGAGGTTCTTCTAGGTACGCCGCCGCCGCCACCACCACCTGGAGTTCCTGATTTAGAGGAAACCGAAGGTTCAGAAGATGGGCGTCTGTTAACTACACGTGAGCGCATGGAGATGCATAGATCCAGTCCCTCTTGCAACTCCTGTCATCGCTTTATGGACCCCATAGGGCTTGCTTTAGACAATTTCGATGTTACAGGGAGATGGCGGATTCGGGAGAATGGGATGCCTCTTGATACTGAAGGTGAATTTTATGATGGGAGCTTGGTCAACACACCGTCAGCCCTCCAAGAGGCCCTTTTAAAGCGTCCAATCCCGCTTGTAAGGACTTTTACAGAAAATTTGATGGCCTATGCTCTTGGTCGGAGAATCGAGTATTTTGATCAGCCAACAATCAGATTAATAACTGCGCAAGCTAAGAAAGATGATTATCGTATGTCATCCTTCATATTGGGTGTGGTCATGAGTGAGGCTTTTCGGATGCAGAGGGCAACCATGCTTACAGATGACAGCAGCGGCATCGAATAGCGATAGCTACTAGGAGAAACTTGGATTATGGAATTCATCACCGGTAGACATATTCCCCGTCGCACATTCCTAAGAGGGATGGGTGCGACTGTGGCCCTGCCGTTTCTTGAGTCAATGGTTCCAGCTGGACGTATGTGGTCACGGATGGCTGATGATGCCTTGCCAACCCGGCTTGTCGCAATTGAGATGGTTCATGGAGCTGCCGGATGCAATGAATGGGGTGCCACACAGAATCTGTGGTCTCCTGCAAAGGTTGGTCGCGATTTCGACCTTGGGCCTACTTCACTCAGTTCACTTGAGCCTTTCAGAGATTATCTGACCATTATCAGCAATACTGATGTCAGAATGGCAGAGGCATTTCAGCCTTACGAAATAGGTGGGGACCATTTTCGCTCAAGTGCTGTCTTCCTAACTCAATCACACCCGAAGCAGACCGAGGGTTCGGACGTATACGTTGGGACTTCTCTAGACCAACTCTACGCTAAGCGTTTTGGACAAGATACGCCGATTCCGTCTATGCAGTTATGCATCGAAAACATAAATCAATCCGGTGGGTGTGCTTACGGCTACACTTGTGTCTACACCGATTCGATCAGCTGGGCCTCTCCTACTGAGCCGCTTCCGGTTATTCGTGACCCAAGGGTTGCTTTTGATCAGTTGTTTGGTGCTGGAGGAACTGCTGAAGAGAGGGCGCTTCGGCGCAAGACAAACAAGAGTATCCTCGACTGGATAACGGGTCGTGTGGCCCAGCTTCGCAGGGAGCTTGGGCCAAACGATATTCATAGGCTTGATAGGTACTTAGACAATGTTCGGGAGATCGAGCGCCGTATTCAGCGGACCGAGGCTCAGAACACCAGTGGCGAATCTCGTGAATTACCGGAAGCTCCGGCAGGAGTGCCCGACTCTTTTGAGGAGCACACTAGGCTGATGTTTGACCTACAAGCTTTAGCGTTCTCTTCAGACGTGACTAGAGTTTTCTCTCTGAAGATGGGCCGTGACTCATCTGCTCGGGTTTTCCCAGAGAGTGGTTCTGACCGACCATTCCATCCTGCATCCCATCATGGTGGGAGAGAGGAAGCAATTCTTGATTTTGCTAAGATCAACCAGTATCACGTAAGTATGATCCCATACTTCCTTGAGAAGCTCCAAAGTATCCAAGAGGGTGATACCCACCTTTTAGATAAAACAATGATCATTTATGGGTCCCCGATGGGTGACCCGAACCTTCACAACCATCGTCGGGCACCACTTTTCGTTGCGGGTGGTGCAAATGGAAGGCTCGAGGGAGGGCTTCACCTTAATACCCCAGATGGAACGCCGATGGCTAATGCCATGCTAAGCCTCGCACATGCCCTGGGGATGGACGATATGGAGAGCTTTGGTGATAGCACTGCGGAGTTGTCGTTATCGATGCCTTCGCTCAATCTAGCTAGCGCGGGCTCATGAATAAGAGAAGTATGCACTTCATAAAGTCGGTCAGTGTTCTAACCCTCAGCACCCTGTTATGGGGAGCCACGCCCCTTGAGTCCCCTGTAGCTGATGCGGCTATGCGGGCTGATCTAGATCAGGTTCGTATCCTTCTTAAGAGTGGGGCGGACGTAAATGTAGCACAGGGCGATGGGATGACAGCACTTCACTGGTCAGCTGAGAATCGCAGCCCCGAGATGGCTGCTATGCTTATCTATGCCGGAGCAAACCTGGAAGCTGTTACACGAATTGGCGGCTACACCGCGTTGCATCTGGCCTCGCGTGCTGGTAGCACAGAAATAGTTCAAGGACTACTTAAGGCTGGGGCAGATCCAAAAGTTATGAGCAGCGCTGGTGGGGCTACACCTCTTCACTTGGCAGCATCAGCATCAAGCATGGGATCGGTCATCTCCTTGCTTAATCACGGTGCTGATATAGATGCTCGTGAGAGTGCATGGGGACAGACGCCGCTTATGTTCGCTGCTTCACTAGGGCGGACAGAAGTGGCTGAGCTGCTGGTGCAGAGGGGATCAGATATATCAACTACCACTTCTGTAATTAATCTACCAGCGCTTCAAGAAATTGATCGTGCTGCTCGACAGCGCAGAGACGAAGTACTCGATGGTTTCCGCGCTCAAAATATTTCGGCTGGAGAATCTTGGAGGCCGAGCCCTGCTGAGGTACAAGCAGCCCTGGAATCTTCTCGGATCAACCCTGAAAAGTCAGTTGATCCTGAGGAAGAGGGTGAGGATGCTTACAACGAACAGGTTGGCGTTCCAGGTGGCAACTCTTACGCAGACCTAGTAGGCACGATGGGGGGTAGTACTGCACTTATACATGCTGTAAGAGAGGGGCATTTTGAAACGGCTAAAATGCTTTTAGATCTCGGTGCAGACATCAATCAGCCTAGTGCAGGTGACAAGACCACTCCCTTATTGAGTGCAACAGTCAACGGGCACTTTGACCTTGCTCTTGACCTACTCAAGAGAGGTGCTGATCCGACACTAGCAAGTACAGGCGGTACAACACCACTTTTTGCAGTAGTTAACACTAGATGGGCACCAAAGGCTCGCTACCCACAGCAAGAGGCCCACAAGCAGCAAAAGGCGACTCACCTGCAGGTGATGGAAGCTCTGCTTCAATCAGGTGCTAATCCTAATGCGCGGTTGACTAAGCACCTGTGGTTCATGGAGTACACATTTAGCCACTTAGGCATTGATGCTTCTGGAGCGACGCCGTTTTGGCGTGCAACTCATGCGCTTGATTTGCCAGCTATGAAACTCTTGGTTGAATATGGAGCTGACCCAAGTATTCCCTCGACCAAAGGACAGAGCCGCCGTCCGGCAAGAGGTGGTGGAGCAGAAGATCCGTCTGGGCTTGCACCGGTGCCGCTTGGTGGTCCCGGCGTTTATCCAATTCATGTCGCAGCTGGTCATGGGTATGGTACAGGTTATGCCGGGTACTCACATAGACATGCACCAGATGCATGGCTGGGGACGGTAAAGTATCTCGTTGAGGAACATGAGGCTGATGTTAACGCGAGAGATCATAATGGATATTCTCCAGTCCATAATGCTGCATCTCGCGGAGATACCGAGATGATTCGCTATCTCGTGGACAAGGGCGCGGACGTTATGGTTGTGAGCCGCCGAGGACAGACGACGGTCGATATGGCGAATGGCCCTCAGCAGCGGATTCAACCTTTCCCGGAAGCGATTTCTTTGCTAGAGAGTTTGGGTGCGAAGAATAATCACAACTGCGTGAGTTGCTGACGCCCTTTGTTGCCACGCAGTACTGTACATCCATCACGAGTGAGCATATTCAGTAAGAAGTCGCAGTTCAGTTAGTTGCCATTTCCGCTTCTGACTTCTCTCACATCACTTCTCACACGCGGTACGCGAGTATAGGCTGAAACCAGGCTCTCATGTCCATCTGGACCGATAGCGAGAACTCCAAACACGTAATCGTCTATTGAGATATCAGCAAGCTCGTAAGCGGTCACATTGCCAACGTTGATACCAAATTGCCACTCTGGGGTCCAGGCTTCTCTCCATACCACCCTGTAAGAGGCTGCTCCCGAAGAAGCTTCCCAGCTCATCGATGCTGCATAGCCAGACTCGCCTCGGGTGAGGAGCGGACTGCCCTCTTCCATCACGTTAGGAGCTGGTGGAGCCAGAGCAATAGTCGCAACGCCAGCGACATTTACTTGAGCGTTCTTTGCTAGATATTCAAAGTTGACACCTCCAAGAGTATCTGCTGCCTCGTGCTGACGGCTATAGTTTTCTCTGGACTCAGTGAAGCGAACCCCCGCAAACCCACGACGATTAAAGGCGGTGTGGTCACCGCCACGGCCGAAGCGGTCCTCTCGAGCAATCAGGCGGACTTCGTGTCCAGGCATGTACACTGCTGCATGTCTGCGGATGAACCGTGCTAGTTGGCGGGATGGAGAGTCCATTGGATCCTCTGAAAAGACCCGGATTGTGCGGCCATCTGTAATCCCATTCCCGCCCTCCGTATTTCCAACAATATCATTATTAAAGACAGCATCGATCACCCATCCTTCACGCTCTGCCTTCGCAGAATGAAGGCTCGCACCTATCAAGCCTTCCTCTTCTGCAACGAATCCAACGAATACCAGGGTTGCATCAAATTGAAGGCCGCTTTGGGCCATGACGCGGGCCACTTCCATTGTGAGAACCGTTCCGCTTCCATCATCGTTAGCACCCGGAGCCGGGTTGTCCCAACGGGTCCAATCAAATTGCCCGCTGTCGAGTCGGCGTGCGACAGTATCGTAATGGCCACTCACATAAATGCGGCGCTGGGTTTTCCCTGGAAGCACAGCAACCACGTTACAGAGCTCTACCTGCTGAGCGATCCGTCCTTGGGCTTCGACGTGATAACAATCAAGATCAACCTGAAGACGTTCGCTAAATCCCTGCATGGTTTGGAGGATGTATTCTCTAGCAGGGCTTATTCCCCAGTCTGTGCGGTCCGAAAGAGAGAGGGAGTGCCGTGTTTGGAAACTTGTCAGTGTTTTCAAGTACTCATGAAGACGTATTGGTGATATCTCTCTGATTACTTTGGTGATACGAGGATCAATCACAGGGCCTTGTGCAGACAGTGAAGATGCACGGAGAACAATTGCTAGGAGCGTTATCACATGTGGGAATTTAAGCTTCATGCCTCTTCCTCGATTCTATGGATGGTTTCGGCCCAATTGGCCGAGCAATAGTTCAGCAGTTGATTTGGTAAAGATCAAACAGGTGGCCAGATGTTGTGGCGCAACATGAGCAAGCGTCAAGCCTTTACGGGGCTGCTTTCTCCTGACGGTAATGCTTTGCAACTTTTGCCCTGTTCCCGCAGCGGGCCATAGAGCACCATCTGCGACGTCCGCTCTTACTGGTATCAAGGAACCAGCAGATACAACTCTCTGCCGCACATTGTCTAATTCGCATCGGGTCAGCGTCAGTCATAAGTCGCGCTGCGGAGAGGGCTACGGGCTGGAGTAGGCCGAGTACAGAGGAGGTGGATTCGTCTGTACTCAACTCCAACGGATCATGAATTTGACTGTCGAGCTCGGGGTTTGTGCTTGAAGTTAGGTGAAATGAGTAGGCACTCTCTTTAAGAACACGGTTTAGAGCATCGACAGTGTAGGGCGGAGGGCGTCCTTCAGAAATAAGGTTTTCGATTATTAGTAGAATGTCTTGCCGAAGCCATTGGGCTTCGGCAAAGAGTATGCGATGACTCGGGGTGGAAAGGGATGATTCTCTGAGAGATATCTCAGTTGGCAAGCCAGCTGCAATCAACCAAGCCACTACATCTGCTGGACTACGAAGGCGGTCTAGAACCTGATCTTTCTCTAGATACCAAGTATTTAGAAGATCAAGCGCTATTGTTCCGGCATCAAAAGTAAATTCACTATCCTTAATCATATAACTGTTAAAATATCTATAAAACAGTTAGAAATGTAAATAACTGGTAAAATAAAATAATACCAGTTATATAGTGTTAATTCCTTTATTTAAAAGGGAATATGACGTATCACATCGGGAGATGTTCTAGGAATTCTATGGGGTTACGAAGCTGAAGCCTAGATATTTCCTAGTACTTCCCTCTGAGTATTTAGATAAGGGCTCCTGGTGCATCTGCCCTTACGTCGCTGATGATGGGGTGCGCTTTGAGGACTTATTGTTCGCCCATCTTAAGCGATTCTATTTGTCTTGTAGCATGGGTGATAATCAGAAATCAGATGGCTATAAGACTTGACCGACCGCTAACGCTGGCTACCCTTCTGCGACATGAGTAATGTGATTGAAGAGCTTCGTTGGAGAGGGTTGCTGCAGGATGCAACCGAAGGGGCGGCTGAACACTTGGCTGGGGAAGCCCGGACTGTGTACATAGGCTTCGACCCTTCGGCTCCCAGCCTGCATGTTGGTAACCTCCTTGTGGTTATGGCTCTGGTGCATATGCAGCGTCATGGTCATACACCCATCGCATTGGTCGGTGGTGGGACGGGATTGATTGGTGATCCGTCTGGTAAGAGTTCAGAGCGGCGATTGCTTACCAAGGAAGTAGCCGCTCTGAATGCTGAATCAATTCGTGGTCAGTTGGCGCATTTTCTCGATTTTGAGATCAAATCAAATCCCGCCATCATGAGAAACAATCTGGATTGGTTGGGAGAACTCTCATTGGTGGACTTTTTGCGTGATATCGGGAAGCATTTCTCGGTTAATCAACTCATCGCCAAAGAGGCAGTGAAAAGGCGCTTAGCTAATGAAGAGACTGGACTGTCATATACAGAATTCAGTTATGCACTGCTTCAGTCATACGATTTCCTGGAGCTTTATCGCCGCGATCAGTGCACAGTCCAGTTAGGGGGCAGTGACCAGTGGGGTAATATCACGGCAGGTACTGATTTGGTTAGACGGGCGGCAGGCGGAAAAGCCTTCGGTGTTGTGTCACCACTGCTGACTAACTCAAGCGGTGCTAAATTTGGAAAGACAGAAGCGGGAAATGTTTGGCTTGATCCAAAGCTCACCCCACCATTCGCATTCTACCAGTTTTGGGTCAACACTGATGATCGGGATGTGATTAGGTTCTTAAGGTGCTTCTCTTTGCTTTCCCAGGCTGAGATTGGCGAACTAGAAGAGGCTACTCAGGTTGAGCCCGGAAAGCGCCTGGCACAAAGGGTGTTGGCCGAAGAAGTAACCTTGAGAGTTCACGGTGAAACGGGATTAGAGGCTGCACGTAAAGCTACGCGTGCTCTTTTCGGGGGAGACATATCCGGGCTAAATGCCAATGAAATATCTGAGGTGTTTGCGGATGTACCTTCTTCAGAAATTCAGAGGGGCCGTATAGAGGGGGATGGTATAGAGCTTTTAGAGATCCTAGCAGAGTCAGGCGTGGCTTCCTCGAAGGGGGATGCTCGTCGAGCTATAGGGGGTGGGGGAATATATCTGAATGGAGAGCGTATCCAGGACGTTTCTTATGTCCTATCGATACAGGACGCCATCGAAGGACGCTACCTACTACTTCGAAAGGGTAAGAGGGCATACCATCTGATAGCGGTTTGTAAATAGAAGTACTTTAGAAGGCCAGCGAAGAGGTATTCTGATCACAGGAGGATAGGGGGATGAGAGTTTCCGCGTTATTGATTGCACTTCTAGTAGTTAATGGATGTGCTGCGCCAGCAACAGAGGACCATATTGAGGAAGCGGATGGAATACATGGAGGCTGGGTGGTCTCCGAGTGGGTCATGCCAGAAAATGAAGTTATGGCTATGCCTGCTGAGCACGGGCTATTCTTGTTCACGGAATCGGGCCATTACAGCATGATGTGGGTCCCGTCTGCGGACAGGCCGATTCTTCCGACCCCAAACCAGGAGGCTTCAGACGCACAGCTAGCAGAGGCCTACATGGGTTTCATTGCGAATTCGGGGCGATATACTGCAACGGATGACATGATTACCTACGAGGCTTACATAACTAGAGACCCTGGCTATATGTCTCGTTTCGAGCCAATGGGTGGTGAAGGTAACGCTCGAAGTTTTAAGTACATGCTGAATGAGGACGGCACACTTACCTTGGAATTTGTGGCTGAGGATGAATACGGCGCAGGTGTGGTGGCCACTCTCAGGCGTCCGGGTACTGGAAGTCAGGATTAGCTGATCTGACTCGAACAATTGATATCCCGTCTGATCTACTAGGGTCGGGCGGGATTTTTTGTGGCATAACATAGTTTTACATAGATGAGCGGACTTCAGCTGATACCTGAGCAAGGTGATGCCCTGCAAATGCTTTCCCTAGAGTATCACGAAGGGCTTGACCCTTCTTGATACTCTAGGCAATGTGACCGCTTATTCTTTAAAAAATTTACACAACCCTTAAACGAGATTAAGCATAATGGCAGAGCCACTGGTTGGTGTTGTCATGGGTTCCAAGTCAGATTGGCCCACCATGTCCCATACGGTTTCCACCTTAGAGGGCATGGGAATTCCCTGCGAAGTGAAGGTGATGTCAGCCCACCGCACTCCTGATGTCGTTGCGGAGTATGCGTCAACGGCCAAAGAACGAGGGGTTGAGGTTATTATCGCAGCTGCAGGTGGAGCTGCTCATTTAGCAGGTGTTGTCGCTTCGAAGACAACGCTCCCGGTATTGGGAGTCCCGATGGTGGCTTGGTCTCTAGATGGTTTGGATTCACTTCTTTCTACAGTGCAAATGCCTCGTGGAGTTCCAGTTGGCACCCTAGCTATTGGTAAGGCTGGTGCAGTCAATGCAGCCATTTTCGCTGGGCAGATTCTCGGTCTGAAGCACACCGAGGTCCGGGATGCAGTTGAAGCTGACAGGACAGAACGTTACCACCAGGCTCTCGCTGACTCTGATCCGCGAGACTAACAACGGTCAGAAAATGGACTGCCAGATCATATTCTGACAGTCCATTTTCGAGAAGAGAGTGACTAATGCTTGACGAAATCCGGACCAAGATCGAGGAAGAGATAGCGAAGCTCATGCATGAGCTAAATGTTGAACTTCCAGTGCGTATCAAGATTGCAATGGAACACGGGGACCTCCGTGAGAATGCAGAGTTCAAGGCAGCGAAAGAACGGCAAGCTTTTGTGGAAGCTCGCCTAGACCATCTTACCACACGAATGACCGAGTTGTCTAAAATAGATCTCAGCGACCTAGCCTACGACAAAGTTGGTTTTGGTTCGCAGGTAAAGATCAGGGATAAGGAGCTAGAAGAAGAGTTTACGTTTACAGTTACGGCTGGGGACTTTATTGATCTTGATGCAGGTCAGGTATCCCTTGAATCGCCGATCGGCAGAGGACTATTGGGAGCAAAGGAAGGGGAAGATGTGGATATTGAGCTTCCGGTTGGAAAACGGTCCTATAAGGTGCTCGCGGTCTCGACTCTTCCTCAACAGCTAGAAGATTGAGGAAAGACGGGGATTGTTAGTGTGACGGTCACCAGAGAGTTGCGGAATTGGGCAATTCAGAGGAATCACCCTCAGCGTTAACAGTGCAACTATGGTTAAGACTTCATCGACGATGTTACCACTTGGAACCGAGGCTCCAGAATTCTCTCTCCCAGATCCGGTAACCGGTCGGACTATCTGCCGCGATGATTTTTCTGGTGCTCAGGGCATGTTAGTGACTTTTCTTTGCAATCACTGTCCGTTTGTGAAATACATAGCTAATGAGTTGGCTTCTTTTGCAAAGGAATATCAAGGAAAGGGACTTGCAATTGTTGGGATCAATTCCAATGATGCAGAGGCTCATCCAGAGGACAGTCCGGATAGCATGCGTACTGAAGCGCGCCAGCGAGGATATACCTTCCCCTATCTTGTGGATGAGTCACAAGAAATTGCTAAATCTTATAGAGCTGCTTGTACTCCGGATTTTTTCTTGTTCGACGATGGGTTCAGGCTCGCTTACCGGGGTCAGTTTGATCCAAGTAGGCCATCTCTAGATATACCGACTACTGGGGTTGACCTTCGGGAGGCTAGTGATGCACTGCTCTCCGGAGTGTCTCCTTCACACATTCAGGTTCCAAGTGTTGGTTGCAATATCAAGTGGAAACCTGGAAACGCCCCAGACTGGTTCGGATAAAAAACGCCACCGGCAGTCCTGAGCCGGTGGCGTCTAATTGTCACAGCCCGGCGCGATGCCGGGATACGGCGCAAACAGCGATTAAATCTAAGTTGGTTCGGCTTCTAGAAGCCGCCCCAGCGATCGCTTGCCCGTGCCAGGCTGGACAATGTACTCGGAATAGACAAGGGATCACCTCCTTTTTCGGGTAAGACTGCGGGCGATAGTTAAATCAAATCAACCACTCTAATTCGGCGGGATGATAGTCGTTGGGAATCTCGCTGGCAAGCACATCCTAAATCCTTATTGACGTGGGCATTTCGGAGACTTGTGCGATAGATAACGTATCTTAAAAAAGTGGTATTTAGGAAGAATACGCATGCCTTTACCGGGGGATACTCAGGCCTCTTTATAGGCTCGCTGGAACAGACGAAAGCTGAAGATGATTGCGATTGAGATCCATGCGAGCCCCCAAACTATAGTTGGTATACCGGTGAGTTCAGCAAGCATTCGAGCATCTGAAAGTGAGTTTGGGCGATCGAGAATATCGCTTTTGATGTCAAGGATTGCGTATAGGACGCTGGTAAGTCCCAGCATGAATAGCGTGGCGCGATTCACTGCAGGTGCCGCTTTCTGTGCTACAATGAAGAGCGCGATACCGAAGAAGATTCCAAATAGAAGGCCAAAGTCGCTGCGAATATAGAGTAAGCTTAGTGCAATAACTGTCATCCCAATAAAGCTGTTTATCCAGCCAGGGTTAATCCGTTTAGCTCGTGCAAGTGAGAACATCAGGCCACCCCAAAGCAGGCTCCCAAGGTAGCCTGCTGATAGGGTGATGAATTGGTTCCCCCCGGGGCAATAGCACGCGCCACCTTCTTGTGCATTCAGTACGATTCTCTCGATGGACCCCCCTGTGACTAGGGCAGCAATACCGTGACTGGATTCATGGAGTAGCACAACAAAGATCTTTAGTGGATAAACTACAGGGGTGTCCCATAGGAACCAAAGAATACCGAAGGCCTCATAATAACGAGCTAAGAAGAGGACTTTTCTAACGAATTTCTGGTTCATGTGGCTTACTCTAGCGGCCTATTTGCTTCCTACACTAACCCTGTGGGAGTGCGAATGTGAAGTCGTATCGCTGTCTTAGGATCTCATCGTGTTCTGCCAGCTCATTTCGGGCAATCGTAGCATTCTGTGATGAATTTGCGAGAGCTTGGAGCGCTGCCTGAGCAACTTCAGAGGTTGTGAAACCATAGCGGAAGCCTAAAGCTGTAGCCCATTGGTAAGTGATATTATCCCAGGCACGATTAAGTTCGGAGAGTTCTGCCTCGGGGACTTTAATATCTAGTCGAGCAGCTTCTGCAAGTGCTCTAGATCGCTGACTCTCTTCTTGCCTGTCAGCGTTGTCATCGAGCCAGATCTGTAGAGTGGTCCTAGGATTTTCAATCTGATTTGCCAGGGCACGCGAGATTACAGCACGTGCTTCATTGAAGGGGATGATTTGACGGTCCTCCAAACGGAGGATGTGATAGCCGTACTGTGTTTCTATAACAGGACTGATTTCACCCGGCTGCAGACCTAGGGCGGCTTCCCAGAACTCAGGAACCCAAGACCCTTCTCTTCCAGGAGTGAGGAGGCCTTGGCGTCCTTCTGCACCAGGTTCCTCTGATAGCTCTATTGCGGTTTTAGAAAAGTCCGCGCCCTTATTGAGCAGGGTCATAGCTCTTTCTGCCTTATTCTTCGCTTCCATGCGATGTGAGGGATCGCGCCAGCGTTCACTGAAGAAAAGAATGTGGCGTACTGTGAGTTCCCACTCAGGGTTGGTTAAGTAATGTGCCTCTAGGACTGCATCATCAACACCATTCTTCTCAAGAGTTAACTCAGCCGCAAGAATGTCGATCAGCCTGTCATCCTGCCAATCTCGTAGGAGTGGCCTACCTAGCTGATCTGTAGTGGAATCAGCTACTGCAAGGGCTAACGCAGTAAGTTGAGCAAGACTTATGCGCCGCGCCTCCGAAAGTCCTAGCAGTTCGTCTGTTGTGAATGATACCGGTCCAACCTTAATGGCTGGTGACTCCTCAGCAGCACATCCAGTAAAGATCATCAGTACTAGAATCATTACCTGATGTCTACTGACCTGACACAATCGTGAGCAGCTCTTCACCAGATTATCATTGACGCCTCAAATAGTGACGTCAGGTCCGATTCATCTGCTGCTTTGGGTGAAAGCTTAGTTACTCGATGCTGAGGTAGGGTTCCTTGGACGAGTTCTGGTACGTCCTCTGTTTTATACCCAACTGCACTAAGTCCGTTTGGTACATCTAGTAGGCGCATGAAGTGAATTACACGATTTGCTAGAATCTCACCCGCGTCTTCGATTTCGGCTTTAGATATGTCTGCTCCTAGTGCGCTAGCAGCACGGAGGTGTCTCTCAGGTGCTGCCGGAGCAGTGAATCTGATTACGGCGGGCGTATTAAGGATCACTGAGATCCCATGGGGCACCATGGGATGATCCACGTCATAACCAGGAGGGATATAATCTTTTACCATTCCTGCTACTGGATAGGACATTCCATGCGGGAGGTGCACCCCGGCATTTCCGAACCCAATACCGGCAAGCGCTGCTGCTAGTAACATCTGCTCTCGGGCCTCTGTATTGGTTGGATCAGCGACTGCATGCGGCAGAAACTTGGCCATTAGTTCTAGTGCAGTGATGGCCCAGATATCACTGATAGGATTAGAGCCTTGATAGGCTGGGCGCTCAAGAGGACGAGGAGGCATAGGCCGCTGATTAAATGGCATTGCTGTATATGACTCAAGCGCATGACTCAAGACGTCCAGACCGCTTGATGCAGCGACAGCTGGAGGAAGCGATGCAGTATTCTCAGGATCTACAATGCCTAGGGTCGGCTTCAGATATCGGTGAGCAATTCCAGTTTTAGCATGCCTTGCAACATAATCGAAGATTGCCACACCAGTCGTTTCACTTCCTGTACCTGCGGTTGTTGGCACTGCAATTAGTGGCTTCAGGGGGCCAGGGACAGGCAGTCCTTTGCCAATTGGCGCATTTACGTAGTCAAGGAAGTCAGCTGGGTAGGTTGAATATAGATTCGCTGCCTTTGCCGTATCTATCGCGCTTCCGCCACCGACTGCGACTACCGAATCAAAATTTCCCGAGACTGCAAACTCAGAAGCGGCCTTAAAGCTGGAGTCTGTCGGCTCAACCGCCACAGCATCAAAAACCTCACACTCTATGCTGTTCCTCTCCAATGACTCCAACACCGTCTGTCCGGCTGGAAGTGATACTAAATTCGGGTCAATCACGAGCATTGTCCGGCGAACCTCCATTGCCGCTAAATCCATCCCAAGCTCGTGGGTAATACCGCGGCCAAATCGGATGTTTGAGGCCGCCATCTGGAATGCAGTATCCTTTGGCATCGATTTTTATTGTGTCATTAGTTTAGGTTGCCAACGTGGCTCTCTGCGCTCATGTGTGCCAGGTTGGTTTCACGAGAAATCTGATTTGTCGAGAATCTAATTCGTAATAATCAGAGGAGAGAAGATGATGGGGAAGCTCGCAGGCAAAGTAGCCCTGGTTACTGGTGCTAGCCGTGGGATTGGTCGTGCCACTGCACGAGTGCTCTCAGAAGCCGGTGCACGAGTCATCATTACCCATCGTAATAGTGCTCAGGGAGCAGAAGAGACACTGGGTATTCTCTCTGGAGAAGGACACCGTGTGATTCGGGCCTCGGTAGTCGATTCAAATGCACTTATGGCTGCGGCTACTTCAGTGGCAGAAACTGAAGGAAAGCTAGATGTCCTCGTAAATAATGCTGGCACCTCAAAGGTTGTACCGCATCGTGATCTAGAGGCACTAGATGATGAGTTCTTTGATCTAGTGATGAGCACAAATGTACGAGGCGCGTTTGCGTCCGTCCGTGCGTTCCAGTCCTTATTAACGGAAGGAGCAGGAGGTCTTGTCGTCAATATCTCATCTCTTGCCGCGCGGATGGCGAACGGTAGCAATATAGCGTACTGCGCCTCTAAGGCGGCTATGGATAATATGACCATGTCTCTTGCTAGAGCTCTAGCACCTGAGATCCGGGTTGTATCTGTAGCTCCTGGACTTGTGGACACTGAATTAACTCGGCAGTGGTCACCTGAGGTGCGCGAACAGATGATTGCCGATACCCCGTTAGGCCACTTGGCAGATGCCAATGACGTTGCGGAAGCTGTGCTTGCTGTTGTGACTTCACTAGCTATGACCACGGGTGCTGTGATTCCTGTAGATGGGGGACGTCCGCTCGGTACTAAACATAAAGTTCATACATGATTCCTTCTGATTTTTGCACTCAGGGTTGGACCCGGTGGCTCTTCACCCCTACCGTTTCTACGTGACTTCATACCTTTTTATTCAGATTGAGCCGCCAGGCGGCCTCACGGAAGCTCTGAGCCAGAGCCCGCTTTTGGCAATCGGATCAATGTTTCTAGCTGGTGTACTCACCAGCCTGACCCCCTGCGTTTACCCGATGATACCGATCACTTCCGCTGTGATTGCTGGTACTGCAAGGGAAGGTCAATCAAGGACACGGACTATTGGCCTTACATTCACATACGCTGTCGGTCTTGCAGTTCTATATGCGATGCTTGGTGCGATCGCTGGGCTCACCGGGCAACTTTTCGGAACAGT
>Ga0310344_10000789_pt1 | contig 24573 bp, 24 predicted proteins | sample HC15DNA20200_MG_FD_203801 | JGI IMG/M metagenome (GOLD analysis project Ga0310344, IMG submission 203801) | Marine microbial communities from station ALOHA, North Pacific Subtropical Gyre - HC15-DNA-20-200_MG | ecosystem: Environmental > Aquatic > Marine > Oceanic | place: Pacific Ocean: North...
GTCCCGTTCAGGCACATTTCACATTATACCAGCGCTGGTAGTTCTGAATATTGCACTAGATTAGGCTTAATACTCGGCCAGGTACTGTCACGTTTGGTTGCACTGATTTCGAGCTACTTGCTATTATTAGCGAGTGGCGTCTACGCCTCCCAAACATGATTCAAATAACAGTTTACCTGCGTTGTTAAGCGTTAAGGGGATAACTAAGAGTTTCCCCGGAATCAAGGCTAACAACAGTGTAGATTTTGAGATCCGAGCCGGGGAGGTTCACTCCTTGCTAGGAGAAAACGGGGCTGGTAAGACTACCCTTATAAACATTCTTTATGGGCTTTATCAACCCGACGAGGGTGAGATTAAGTTTAAAGGCAAGAAGATAGCTCTGCGGTCACCTAAGGATGCGATTAAACGTGGTCTCGGACTGGTGGCCCAGCATTTTCATCTTGCTCGGCGTCATACTGTTGTCGAGAACATTGCCCTTGGGTTGCCTGGGACTCCGATGTTTTTCCCAACCAAGATCTTGCGTGGACAACTTAGGCAACTTGGTGAGCATTATGGACTAAAAGTTGACCCTAATGCACGTATATGGCAACTATCGCCAGGTGAACAGCAACGCGTGGAGATTTTAAAAGTTTTGATCCAGGGAGCCGAGATCCTGATTCTTGATGAACCTACCAGTGTTCTAACACCCCAGGAATCTGATGCTCTTTTTGGAGTTCTTCGAAAAATGACGAGTGAGGGGAAGGCCGTAATATTAATTTCCCATAAGCTTGATGAGGTTATGCGTATCGCTGATACGATCTCTGTGCTCCGGAAAGGCAACCTTGTAGGTTGCTTTAAGAGCAAAGACACAAGTCCCGCCGAATTAGCAAAACTCATGATTGGTCGTACGATTGAACCGACCACACGTACTGATATTGAACCCAGTAAAAGTTCAGTACTTGAGCTTAAGAGCGTCTGGGTCCAAAATGATCGCGGCACCAATGCCCTGCAGAACATATCCTTTCGACTTCGACGTAGGGAGATCCTTGGGGTGGCTGGTGTAGCTGGCAATGGTCAAGGTGAACTTACCGAGGTGCTTACTGGTCTTCGCTATCCCAGTCGTGGCCAAATCATCATTGATGGAGAGGACTCTACCCTACGAGGAGTGCGCGGGCTTTTTGAAGGTGGAGTTGCACATATTCCGGAAGATCGCAACCGTATGGGAATCGTGCCCAGCATGTCGGTGGCAGAGAACCTGATTATGCGACAGTATAGACATAAACCCTTTGCGAAAGGGCCTATGATTGACCAACGAGAAGTGACCAAGTTCGCGATTGAGTCAATTGATCACTACTCAATCGCAACCGCTTCTAAGGACACTCCGTCTCGTCAGTTATCAGGTGGAAATGTACAGAAAATAATTCTTGCTAGGGAGCTCAGTGGAAATCCGAAACTATTGGTAGCCTCACACCCCACCTATGGGCTTGATGTGGCTGCCGCTGCCCTAACGCACGAGTTGCTTCTTTCTCAACGCGCTCGTGGCGCGGGTGTACTCCTTGTTTCAGAGGACTTGGATGAGCTAATCAAGATCTCCGATCGAATTTTGGTGCTTTTTGAGGGAACAGTTATGGGCTCTGTTGACACCCAAGAGGTCGATAGTCAAACCCTTGGCGCGATGATGGCGGGCGTGTCATTTAAAGATATTCAAGGACCGACAACCAGTGCTTGAGCGTTTTGGATTCAAATTAGTGCCCCGAAAGGCGGTACCCGGATACTTTGTGTTCCTTGTCTCATTTGGTGCCATTGTCGCAGCTATTGTTGTCACAGGTTTTATATTTTGGATTTACGGTGTTAATCCCTTTGCTGCTTATTCGACCATCGTGGAACGAACACTATTAAATAGTCGAGGACTTAGTGAAGTTGTGCGGAAAAGCATTCCCCTATTATTGGCTGGAGTAGGTCTTGTTTTAGCCTTTCGTGCACAATTCTGGAACATCGGAGCTGAAGGACAAATCCTTGCTGGTGCTGTCGGAGCTAGTGGAATAGCACTTTTCGTTCCTCTGCCACCTTTCGTGGCAATCCCGGCTATGTTCGTGGCAGGTTTTGTAGCCGGGGCGCTTTGGGGTTTAGTACCAGCTATCCTTAAAGTCCGTTTAGGTGTTAATGAAATCATAACTACGTTAATGATGAACTATATCGCTCTGTATATAGTGCGCTGGTTAATCAATGGACCCTGGAAAGGTGATAGTGTCGTTGGTTTCTCATACAGCGACATGTTTCACCGCTCTATTTGGCTACCTACAATAGGAAATACTAGACTTCACTGGCCCACATTAGTTCTGGGTTTGCTACTGGTTGTGTTGTTAGCAGTACTCATCACCCGTACAAAGCTTGGTTTCGAAATTCGTATGCTGGGAGAGAGTCCAATTGCGGCTAAATATTCTGGTGTAAACGTTCTTTTCACCACTACAATGTTGATTGCCCTGTCTGCTGGTGCTGCTGGACTTGCTGGTGTTGGCGAGGTAGCTGGTATTCATCACCGTCTTGTTGAACCGAATAGCATTTCACTAGGTTTCGGCTACACTGCGATAATAGTTGCGATGTTAGCTAGAGGAAGCCCCGTTGCTGCAGTCTTTACAGCGTTATTTCTTGGTTGGGTTTTTGCTAGTGGTGACATTATGAAGGTGGCGCTCGGACTGCCCTTCCAAATTACCGGAGTTATCAATGGTTTGGTGCTACTATTTATGATTTCTAGCGAACCGCTTCTGCGATTTAGGATCGCTAGAGTTAGTCTCAAGAACCCAGAGACGGCCGAGTCGGAAACCGGGACCGTTTGAGATGGAATTAGACCAGGTTACTTATACTTTTGCTAGGGCTCTAGCTTTTAGTACCCCACTGTTATGGGCAGCTCTTGGAGAGATAATGGCTGAGCGGGCCGGCGTGGTCAATTTGGGTGTCGAGGGCATGATGGTGTTAGGGGCAGTAATTGGCTTCATAGTTTCTCAAGCCACAGGATTACCCTACCTGGGACTCCTTTTCGCAGCAGTAACCGGGGCGTTAGCTGCACTAATTCACTCTTTCATTGCAATTATTCTAGGAGCCAACCAATACATTTCAGGCTTAGCAATTACTATATTTGGCCTCGGGTTGTCTGGTCTAATTGGTCGAACTTGGGTTGGGCAGCCACTACAGGCCCCAATGAAGTTCGTTACTGTGCCAGGTCTTTCAGAAGTGCCTATCCTCGGACCAGCGTTTTTTACTGATCAATACATTCTCACATATGTCGGTTTAGTAACTGCTGGTCTCTTGTGGTTTGTCCTTTATTATACTCGTCCTGGTTTAATTTTACGCACAGTAGGCGAATCCCCGGTCGCAGCCGACGCTGTGGGTATTAACGTGAAAGTAGTACGTATGCTTACAGTAGTTTTTGGTGGTTGTATGGCTGGGATCGGTGGTGGCTATCTCTCGATAGCTTACCGACCTTCATGGGGTGAAGGCATGACCAACGGCATGGGCTGGATTGCCCTTGCGATAACCATTTTTGCTCTTTGGGATCCCCTAAGAGCAGTGCTAGCCAGCTTTTTCTTCGGAGCCTTCTTTTTCCTCTCGTTTTTGTTGCAGAAGATGTTTCCCCCCGAGTTACTTACCTTGATGCCATATACCTTCACAATTGTTGCCCTCACTCTTGTGGCACTGGGTAAAGGGAGGCGAGCTTTTGGGTCGCCTGAAGCTCTAGGGGTTCCATACAAAAGAGGAGAGCGTTAAAGTCATTTTTTCACTAGTATGTTCGAATTTTTGATGCAGATTTGTAGTGGCGTTGGGAATTATGGCAGTTACTCTAAACAGCTTCTTGGCGCTCTCCACCACGGGAAACAGCCTTAAGGTTAATGCGTTAGTTGTACTGGGGACGCTCTCTTTTCATGCCTCAGTCAATATTGGTTTTGGTAAAATATGCTTAAAGAAAAAAACAGGTGTAACCTAAAATTGGGAGAGCCTGTTAGGTCGTCATACAGGTGCTAACAATCGATAGTAGGTGGTGCAAGATTAGGTATGGATTAGCTATCTCTGAGGAGTTCCAGGTTTATTGAGGGGGAAGTACTTTGTTTGCTATGTTACTTTGGGTTTTCGGGATTATTGGGGGTTTGATGGAAATTTCGTTTTCTGTTAAGAATCAAGTTCGGCCACAGTGGCTCAAAAAAATCTACTGGCCGTCGTTCTTTATAGCTTTCATTACCATCATCTTTCTTAGATCTGTCGAAGAAGCATTACCAGCTCTGGGCCTTCCCTTTGTACTGCTTAGTTTGGTAGTTAGCGCCATAGTTGTATTTGGTTTGCGGAAGTTAGGCGACACAATTCGAACTATCCTCTCGGCCACGGAGGGAGAATGAGGCAGACAGTTTTCTTCCTTATTTTCTTCTTTGCGGGATTCTCATGTGCACAAGGTCTAAATCACTACATACGTGTTATCAAATCTGGGGATACATCCGAAGGTAGGCTATATAACGTTTATGTTTATATCTTGAACCAATCAGTTGATGCAGTTCCCGCAAATGGTGTAACTATTAGCTTCCCAATTCATGATGGAGTGCGATTACACAAAACTGCAACTTGGCCCGAAGGAATGATTGGCTATGCTGGGAAAATTCCCCTTGTTGTGCAGGAAGGTGCATTAGTCTCGATTAATCACCCAGACACTTTCATCGTCACTAATAGTAGCGACATTGATCAGTATTGGAAACGATACGGCCTTCAGTATTTGGTTGAGACGTCTTACATCGATTCTTTTCCGAATGACGTGGTTGAGGGCATTACGGTCAATATCGCTTCTGACAAAGAGTTTCTGGCTAGGGAAGAAGCACGTGCACTACAAGAAGCTGGAGATAAAAAGTTAGGTGAAGGCGCTCCGCAAGGAGTAGGGACGAGCCAGCGATCTAGCTCGAGAGTTGATTTGGTAGATGGTCTTTCGGAAAGGAATTTCTTCCTAACCCTTGGACTCGGGTGCTTTATCATTATAGTTATAGTTTCTTGGGCAATTATTGTGGTGAAGAAAAAATCGAACAGATCGGTGAAGGAGTCTTATCTAGCTCGAGTTCACAAGGACTGACACCTAATTTATGTTTCAAGGTCAGTCGTTACTTTAGCGAATTTGACCTTTTGTTACCGAATTCAGGGAAACTTCTTAAGTGCACTTTAGATGCATCCATACGAGTTATAATAAAGCCTAAAAAGTCACTATGGAGGTGGACATGAAAAAACGTTGGTTGATAGCGAGTCTTTTGATCCTAGTATTTACGTTTGCACAGGCTCAGGATGCTCTTAAGGTGGGCTTCATCTATGTCGGTCCCGTTGGAGACGCTGGATGGACCTACGCTCATGACCTCGGTCGTCTGGCAACAATGGAGGCTCTTCCTGAAATTGAAACCGTGATTGTCGAATCAGTTTCAGAGGCTGATGTCGAACCATTCATTGACCAGCTAGTTGCCGACGGCGTTGAAGTAATTTTTGCCACGAGCTTCGGGTACGGTGATGGCGTACTAGCTGCTGCAGAGCGGTATCCAAATGTGATCTTTGGACACGCAACTGGTATTCAGCGGGCACCCAACGTGATGACTTACATTGCTGACTTTTATCAAGTTTATTACCTAAACGGCCTGATAGCAGGGGCTTTAACAGAGTCTAACAAGCTTGGTTATATTGCTGCTTTCCCGATTCCTGAAATTAAGCGGCACATCAATGCTTTTGCCCTTGGGGCGCGTGAGATCAACCCTGACGCGACGGTTGAAGTCCGATGGTTATTCAACTGGTTTGATCCAGCAGGAGCTAAAGAGGCCACTGAGGCTCTTATAGCTGAAGGGGCCGATGTTTTTGCGTTCAGTGAAGATACACCCACTGTGATCCAAACTGCAGGTGAACGAGGGTTTCCCAGTTACACCCATTACGCTTCTATGCTAGATTTCTCGCCTGACACAGTGGTTTCCGGTCAAATTGCTAACTGGGAAGCCATCTACATAGATTTCTTAAGTGGTGTTTTGGATGGGACTTATACAAACGAAAACTTGGCTGATCTAGACTATTTTTGGCGCCTTGGGGAGGATGCTGTCGAAGCAGGTGCTGCACCAGGGATGGTTATTAACCCGGTATATGAAGACCGACTTGATGCCCACATGATAGATGATCCTGAATTCGGAGAAATATCTGTTCATGATCTGGTTTTTGCTCGCATCGAGCAAATGACAAAGCTCGATCCCGATTATGAGCCTTTCACTGGGCCTCTATCCGATCGCAAAGGAAATGTGGTTTATGAGGATGGTCAAATCGCCACTATTGGTGAGCTCTTAGGTTTACAATGGGCCGCTGCTAATGTCGCTGGGCCATGGTCAGAAGAACCCTAAACACCTGATAAATTAAGGAAAAAAATGTGTGCCGGTACCAGGGTTTTTCTTGGACCGGCACAAAACTTTGATGACAATATAATCGAGAGCCACTTATTGAAGAATTAGGTTTAGCTTGTTCAGATAAATTCAGATGAATGTGGAAACATTTTAGTTGGAATTCCGTTTTTTGTTGGTATTTTTCCTATTGGGTTGTTTTTCAACCCCTTCTTACCCCTTACCGGATATGCTTCAAACGTTGGCCACACCGACATGTCACACACAACATCAGATGGACTGAACCGTAGTGCTAAACCAGCCCGAACCCGGTCAGATGTATTGGGCCCGGACCCGTGAATCAAACCATCGTCATGTAGAGACATTTCACCCGCTTTGAGTTCGAAAGTAACAACCTCATCAAGATGGATTGAATCAGGATTAATCTCTTCCTTAAGCACGTATGATTCATTATTTACAGAACGGTGGGTCACAGCACCATGGTGATGACTACCAGGTACCACCTGCATAGCAGCGTTCGATAGGTTGGTATCAAAGATTGCAATCCAAACACTAACAGCTTTTCGGGGCGACAGAGGCCAATATTGGGCATCCTGGTGCCAAGGCACTACCGTGCCATCGTTAGGGAATTTGCAGAAAAATTGGGCACCCCATAGAAAGAAATGTGGCCCAAGTAGGTCTTCAACATAATTAAGGAGAGCAGGAGTCAAGGTCAGGTCATATACCCAGCGATTAGCTTTGTGCCAACAATTGACACTATTGAAATCAAGTCCAGGAGGAAGAGCTTCGCGCATAGCCCAAAAACTTTGTTCTATTTTTCTTACTGACAGTTGGTTGAAGATTGGTAGGCCTGATACATAGCCGAGTTCTGTGAATTGTCGATTCTCAATCTCGGTTAGACGACGTGTTTTAGGGTGAGGATGTAGATCGATAACGTAGTATATCCGTATGTTGACCTTAGGAAGGTGAGGCCTACACGAAATATTGAATAGATAATGCAAGGTTGTAGTTTCGTATCGGTACTTTCATGTTGCACCGACCTAAGGTAGGTAGGAAGCAAGAGATGTTTGATAAGAGGAAAATAGTAAAGTACCTATTAACCAAAGCAATAGATATCCTGCCTAAGACTCAGGTTCTTTGGGTTTTCTTCCAACCAAGAACAATTGGGAATACAAAGACTAATCCTAATAAGATGCTAAAGGTTTCTATTAACCCCCACGGACGGGTGAACAATAAAACAGCCCCACCAAAAGGTAAGACAAGGGTGAAAAGAAAAGAAATCATTTAGAAAAGCAGTTTACCCTGGTTAGGTGAGTTGTTCATAAACTATGACAACCCTGTTGGAAGATATTTGTGAAAATCAATAGCTTTAGTCGTTAGTTATTTACTATTTCTACAAGCCAGTACGCTTGTCAGTTAAAAAATATGGTTTTGAGATTAAAGAAGTAAATAGATATCAAGTAGTTTTAATTCAGGAATCTTGTACTACAATCCATATAAATGGGAACAAGGACGACGAACACAGAATCAATAATTAATGCCCGACATCGTATAGAGAAGTGTTTAGGCGAGGCTGGTGTGGCTAGTCCCGCCGCAGAAGCAGACCTCCTACTAGAGTCGGTTTTAAAGTTAGATCGGGTAAGTCTCTTACTCTGCCCAACGCGGGTTCTGTCTCAGGGAGAACAAGCCAAGTTAACCAAGTGGTTGGCGCGGCGCATGAAGAGAGAACCTCTCCAGCATATTCTCGGATGGGCTCCGTTTTTCGGTCTAGAACTTGAGGTGACTTCTGATACGTTAGTGCCTCGTCCTGAAACAGAACAACTGGTGGAGTTATCCCTTCGGCGACTATCTGATTCAACTAGACCGGTTGTGTTGGATGTAGGCACAGGAAGTGGTGCCATTGCTCTGGCTATCAAGCTTGAACGGCCCGATGCTACTGTTGTCGCCACAGATATTTCGCCCAAGGCTCTAAGATTAGCGCGTCGAAATGCTAATAAGCTTGGCCTGCAAATCAATGTAATCGCGGCTGACCTCTTGACGCATCCAAAAGTAACGAAGTGGGCTAAGAAGGCGCGACTTGTGGTATGCAATCCGCCCTACCTGCCAGATGGGGATCGGGAACTAGTGCCGCCTGAGGTAAAGGCGGATCCTGATTTGGCGGTTTTCGGTGGCCTTGATGGCCTTGATGTCGTGCGAAGACTAGAGCATCAGGCTCAATCGCTACTTAAGCCTGGGGCTGAGTTACTATTAGAGCTAGATCCTCGCAATCTTACGGTAGTTAGAGACTTTGCAAAAAGCTGGGAATACAGCCAATCATATGAAGACCTTGCAGAGCGTAAACGATTCTTGCTTTTGACGAGATGAGGGTCTTGCCTACTTTGTAGCTTGAGCTATAAATATTTTCAAAGTCGAGCCCCCATAAACACCCTTTAAAGGTCGGATATATTTGAGTTTACAGGTCAGCCGAATTGATTGGAATCAGGCTATAGAGCAAAAGAAGAATCGCGCCTATTACGATGCAGCTGTCTGCGAGATTGAACACGGGGAAGTTGAAAAGACCGATTTGGAAGTGTACGAAGTCAACGACGAATCCGAGTCGAAGTCGGTCAATCATGTTACCTACAGCACCACTAAAGATGAAAATGAGAGCCAAGGATTGTAATGGTTTTAGGGTCGGACCTCGGAATACTAAGTAAATTAATAATGCAGTTGCTATTAATCCTGATAAAAGCCCCAACATATGCGTACCATCAAAGATAACTGAGCCGATAGGTACGGAGAAATCCCTCAGGATTCCGAATGCAGCACCAGTATTCCGGACATAAGTCAATGAAAAGCCTAAGCCAAGCTCAAGCTCCTGACCGCCGAATGCGAATCGTTGCTTTATCCAGAGCTTAGTCAGTTGGTCAGCAGTTATTAACAACGGCGCTAGAAGCAAGTACATTGGTGCAATTATATGGGTGAAGTGGGAATTGGCAGGTATAAATACCATGCTCGCATAAAACATAATTCCTAAAAGTTTGTTCAATGTTAATCTGTTCTACCTAATTACAGGAAATTGGTCTTCAGTAAGATTATGACCAAGACTTCCCTCAATTAATTTCGGTGTCAAAAAACTTTTTCAATAAAGCATCAAGTATCATTAAGCCAGCATTTGTAGCCCGTAATTTAGCTCCCTCTCGTTCCAGGAACCCCTGTTTGGAAGCATCTTCTATCACCATCCCATAACGGTCGCTAACCCGGATGCCGGTTCTCCGCTCTAATAGGTCTAGATCTACGCCGCGACGAGTACGTAGGCCAGTCATAAGCATCTCTAAGACAAACATGTCTGGGGTCACCTCATGTTGTTCCGCTGAATAACCCTTCAGCCATTCTTTTATTGGAGGGTTCGTCAAACGTGCGCCTAGTGCCCCAGATTTAGGTATGAATGAAGCTGCTGATGGACCCAAGGCCAGGAAGTAACCGCCGTGCCAATAGATTTGATTATGCCTCGACTCAGATCCAGGTCTAGCGTGACTAGATACTTCGTATCTAACATACCCATGTTCCGAAAGAACACGTTCGGTAAGTTCGAATCCGTCGGCCTCCTGATCTGGATCAATTACTACCCCGCGTCTTCCGAATGGTGTGTCGGGCTCTACTGTAAGGGTATAGACACTAATATGGGGTACGCCAGTTGCCACAAAAGTATTGAGATCTGATTCAATATCCTGACCAGGCACCGCAGTAATAAGATCAACCGAGGTGTCGAAACCTGCCTGAAGAGCCCAATCTACGGCTTCAATCCCCTGTGTACTATTATGCAGCCGGCCTAGGAAACGGAGAACCGGATCTTGAGTTGACTGCACCCCAATAGAGATCCTACTCACGCCGAGGTCACGCCAATGTCGGAGGCGTTCTGGGTCAAAGGTAACAGGATCAGCTTCGAAGGTGGTCTCAATTCTGGCAGGCCAACCCCAGGTCCGATCTAGAACACCGATGATACGTTCGAGTTCAGCATCAACAAGGTGCGAGGGAGTACCGCCACCGAAATAAATGGTGTCTAGTGGCTCTGGATGTAGGTTGTGCCATTTTTCAGCCTCCTCTTCAAGCCTATCGAGGTATTGTGCTACTAGGCTTTCGTTCCGTAGCATCTTGTGAAAGTCGCAATAAGGACACACCACCGGACAGAATGGTATGTGGAGGTATAAAGCCATTGGCATATCCGAAGTTTACGCTTAGAAGAGGGTAATGGGGAACTTGTACGCCTCAAAATTAACCGCTGGAAAGGAGTTTTCAGAGATGCCCCCAAAAGCCACGAAATATATCTGGGACGAAATTCCTATGGATTGTCCGATACCCCTCCTACAACGCCGTAGGATTTTTGGCGAGAAGATGCTTGCAGCACGAATGCTTCTTAAGAAAGGTTGTACCGTTGAACTTCACTCTCACAAGAATGAGCAAGTGTCGATAGTTTTGTCGGGTCGGCTGAAATTCTTTGTGGGGAAAGATCCAACCAAGGAACTACTGCTGGGTGCCGGCGAGGTACTACACATTCCTGCATTCACCGTCCATGGGGTTGAAACGCTCGAAGATACTGATGTGATTGATTTGCTTAGTCCGCCAGGTGAGCAGGGCGTGGATTCACAAGGTTCATAACGCCAAAATTGTGAGAAGGGATGATCTAGTTAACTAGATCATCCCTTCTCACAATTTTAGGACGTCTACAATTAATTTCCGAGATTAACAATCCTACTCTCGACCTCTGGGGAGACATTACCCATTTCACTGATGTAATTGCCTAAGACGTCGGTGTCAAGCTGCTGGGTATCGACGAAATTAGTTCCTTTAGTGAAAATTTCGAAACCATCGCCACCACCAGCGATATAATTGTTGGTTACGATTTTGTAACTTTCTCCTAACACTAAGGGTAATCCAGCTACCTCCACTGAGACCACCCGACTACCTGGTTCGAGTCGTTGATCGAAAACGAAGTTTAAGCCAGAAACTTGGAGAAACCGTCCAGCGCCGTCCTCAATTTGAGAGACTCCATTCTCAAGTGCGGCTAGCAGTTGCGTGCCGGTAAGGTCAAAGGTAACGATGCTATTCCCCCAGGGGTGCACTTCAAGAAGATTTCCTAAGGCAATGTTACCTTTCGCTATGGAGTTTCGGATTCCACCACCGTTAGCAAAACCTATGTCAGCCTCAGGAAATCCAGACCTAAGAGCATCCGCAATCAGATTCCCAAGGTTCGTCTCAATACTACGAACATCGTTTCGTTCTCCATTTAGATTTACATCTGCAAAGCCGATTTCTTGATTAAGCCTATCACTAAGCCGTGATTCGTAGGTCTCGGTTAGACTCGCGACAGTTGGGTGAGGCTCAAAACCCTCTACCGGAATGTTGAGCGCTGTTTGTTGGACAACCTCACCTTGTTTGACGCTGAGATCAACCCTAGATATCGCCTTTGTGAATGACGGAGCTTTTACAAGTGCACTAGTTGATGTTTCGGATACACCGTCAGGTAATGAGGGATCAAAAGCCATTCCAGGCACATACATTCCATTCCAGCCAGGACTATGTCCACCGATAATAAGGTCGACACCATCGAGAGTATTTAACAGGGCGAAGTCCTGTCTAGTCGATTGGTGGGTGAGTAGAATCACCACGTGTGCCCAATCTGAAACTGCGTGGACAGCATTCTGCACAACTTCTACAGAGTCAGCTACGACTAGACTTTTTGTTTCAGGGCTGGTGATGTCGTATAAGTTCGGGTTGGTGATACCAAAAATAGCAACATTAATGCCCCCCACTGTTTTGAGGACGGCAGCCTCAACCCCCAAGTTATAAGTACCGACTAAATTTGTCGATAGGAAAGGAAAGTTAGCTAGGTTTTCTAACAGATCCATGTAGTCGATACCAAAGTCAAATTCGTGATTACCTAGCAACATCGCATCAAAGCCGATGAGATTCATTGCCTCAATATCGGGAACGCCACGGAAAGCACTCGACATTACGGTACCGATCAGGATATCGCCCGAGTTAACTAATAGAACTTTGCCATCAGTTTCGGCCCTGACCATGTCGACAATGGTGCCTACTTGCGCCAAGCCGCCAACACCATCACCGTCAGGAAGTAAATGCCCATGGTATTCCGAGAGCGAGAGCACGGTAAGCTCTTGTGTCCATCCAAAACTGCAGAAAACTGTTAGGCCTAAAACCAAGGTGAGAACTATACGATGCAATGTTTTCATGAAGAAGGCTCCTCGATTAAATATTGTTCCAATCAGTTTGTACCTAAAAACTGTAACAACATCATACAGATTTGCATGTCTGCTTACTAGCACTAACGCTATGTCAATTAGGTTAAGGTTTTTTGGTGGAGAAAAGTGCAATTTACGAAACTGAGTTTCTTGACGGGTTAGCTCCATTTGTTTTGAAAGAGCTAGTGGAATTAGGTGGAATCTCGATCAAGAAAATGAAGAATTCTTTTCGTTTTAGATTCAAAAAAGACCCTGAAGAACTCTCTCGCCTAAGGACCGTCGTTTCTGTATACCGTTTTCTCCAATACGATATATCTCGTCCACGAGCCCTACTAGGCGACCACAACCTTCGGAGGCTTGTGGAAGCTATTACCGAAGTCTCTTCTTCTGGAGACTTTAACAGCTTCAGGTTTAGTGCTGCAGGTAAAACCTCCGAGGTTTTTCAGCGTCTTGGACGAACCTTAAAGGGTCTGACGAGACTACGTTTTGACCCTGACGGAGGCGACTTACTTATTCGAATACGACGGAAAACATCTAACAATGGTTGGGAGGTACTACTCCGGCTTTCTTCCCGCCCTCTCTCAGCACGTTCTTGGCGTGTATGCAATCTTCCAGGGGGGCTTAATGCCACGGTTGCTGTTGCCGTCAATACAATGCTTGGGATTTCTCCTAATGACCGTTATTTGAATGCAATGTCGGGTTCTGGGACCATTCTAATTGAACGTGCGTTAGCAGGTCCCTCAGGCAGCCTTTTAGGTTGTGATTGTGATACCCGTGCTCTGGATTGCTCCCGACAGAACCTCAAGGCCGCGGGGCTGGAAGGCATTGAGGTTCTTAAGGCGGATGCCACCTCAATGCCAGTACCGGAAGGTAGTTTTGATGTTGTCTCTGTAGATCTTCCATGGGGTGATGCTATCGGATCATTCAAGAGTCTTAATGATCTCTACCCAGCTTTTTTAACTGAAATGCATAGAATAATTTCTCCAGGAGGCCGAATAGTTCTGATTAGTCATGATCTTAAAAGATTCGATGCGTTCCTTAGAACGCAGACTGGATGGCGAGAAAAGCACCAATTCCAGGTTTTCCACGGAGGGCATCATCCGAAAGTTTACTTGCTCGAACGGGATTGAGCGCTAGTTATACTAAGGGTCAGCGATAAATCAGATTCTAGAGTTTTGCTCCTAAGGTATGCGTTATGCTACAATCGTCCGGCTGGTTTTCCCGCGCTATTAGAGCGCTCACGGGGAGTGTAAAGATTATGGCGAAAGTGTGTTCAATATGCGGCAAAGGGCCGATCGTACGCAATAAGCTTGTTCAAAGTGGCAAGCCCAAGCGTGAAGGCGGCGTTGGTCGTAAGACCACAGGAATCACAAAGACATGGAAGTACCCTAACCTTCAAAAAGTGAAAGTGTGGCGGGAAGGGCACGCCCGTTCAATGCGCGTTTGTACGTCCTGCATAAGGCAGGGGAAGACGCTGGTAGCCTAGAACTAGGCTACTCGCCATCACGAGGTTTATGGTTAGGTTACGCGCTGGGTAGCAACCCCTGGTACACTTTCTGGGTGAGGAATTCTTCGCTAATTAGTCCATGAAGGTGCCATTTAGAGTGCGTCCTGGATGGGTTTTGATGGCCATGCTACTAATATATTCAATCTTCACAACCAGCTCTTTCCAGCGGGCAAGCTCCGAAGTGCGGTCTTTAAAGGCTAGGTTCGTTAAAGAGGAAGTGAAGTCTCTAGGGGTAGATGGGCCTGAAGGCCTTTGGTTTCCGATACCTGGAGCACGAGTTCCGGATAACGATTTGTTTCTTCCTGGATCAGTCCGGTCCTATCGTCGCGGAATGAATCAGGGATTCGATTTCCATTCCGGGGATAGTGGAGTACCCATCGATTTTGGAACCCCAGTTATTGCAGCGGCTTCTGGGGAGTTAGTTCGGGTAGACAAAAACTACGTTGAGCTGGAGCCGAATATTTGGCGTGACCTTATCGAAAGAGTGGCAAAAGAGGGGGCAAGTGATAATCAATTAAACCTTCTTCGGGGACGTCAGGTTTGGATAAAGACTACTGATGGAATGATTCTGCGTTACGCACACTTGCACGACATACGTGATGGAATTCGGGAAGGTCAGCCTGTGTATCGAGGCCAGGTTATTGGTTTCGCTGGTAATTCTGGAACGGATGATGGTGTGCAAGGTACTAGCGATGGTGTTCGTCTTCACTTTGAGGTTTGGATCGATGAAGAGTTCTTTGGTAACGGCCTTGCGCCCGATGAACTGAGGGTTGCGGCTGCTCAATTGTTTGTGGGGCCCTGAGTATGTCTAGTATAGACAAACCTAAGACACAGAATAGTGAAAACTCAGCACTAAAAGATTTGTGGGGTATTTTTTGGGTTCGGGGGTTGGCGTACTTAGCTCTGTTGCTTCTGGCTCTTGTGGTCTTATGGAAATTACGGGAAGGCTATGCTTTTGCTCTGCAGATAGGGCTTATTGGATTTATAATTGCTTATATCCTGAATCCACTTGTGACATTACTTATGCGTATTAGGATTCGTCGTGTGTTTGCAGTCATGATCGTATATTTGTTTCTATTATTGCTTTTCATATTTGGATCTTTTGTAATTACCCGCGTAGTTTCAGAGACAGGACGTTTCGTAAATCTCTTGCCAGCAGCTTTCGACAGCATAGATCTGGAATTAGATAATGCCACCAAGCGGTTGTCTGGACTGATTGATCGGTTACCTGCATTCATCTCTGATCGACTTGGTATGGAGACCGCTGATGAAGAGCTCAACAATCAGGTTCGAAATCAACTTCTCGGTATACTTGCCAGGGCCTCGGAGGGAATTAATACCCTCTTAGAGAAGTTAGTTTCAGAAGGTCCGAACGTCTTAATGGCTGGTGCTACAAATATTCTTTCCACTACTGTACAAGTGTTCCTAATTTTAATCGTAAGTGCCTACTTCTTATACGATTTTCCTCGCTTTGCCTTAAGTTTTAACAGGATCATACCGGTGCATTTAAGGCCGAAATATGTCGATCTCACGAAGAAAGCGGATCAAGCCGTTGGGGGTTATCTTCGCGGCCAGTTGTTGATAACCGTTTTGCTTGGTTTCATGATTTGGGTAGGGCTGTCGATAGCAGGGGTGCCACTGGCCCTAGCAATTAGTTTTCTAGCTGCAATATTTAATTTAGTGCCTTATCTGGGACCAATTGTAGGAGTCATACCGGCTGTACTATTTGGTTTTACTGTGAGTCCGCTGACAGCTATTATTGCTGTTCTAATTTTCTTTGCTGCTAACCAAATTGAAGGTTATATATTGGCACCACTGATCCTCTCGCGGAGCGTGAAGTTACACCCATTAACGGTACTCCTAGCCATCCTGGTTGGAATTGGGCTTTTGGGACTTCTTGGCGCTATTCTAGCTGTTCCTGTAGCGGCTTTTGGGAAATTGGTTGTTAACGAGTACGTCCTCAGTAGTCCCTTATATGATGACGCACAGAAGGTATCACCAGAGATGGCTGGCAAAGATAACATTAGGTTAGCCCCTAAACAAGATGCCCATGATTAAATTGTGCAGTAGACAGATGTCCAGTTCTTCTCTTTAGTTGATAAAGCAACGCGTTACACTTCATTGACGTGGTGGGTAGAACTAAGCGAAAGATAGGTCGTTCTCGCCAGCCTGATTTAGAAGCGGTCGGGCTGGTGTTGGTTGCGATTGCCATTTTTTCTTTAGCGGTTTTGACCCCAGTTTTTCCCACTGGAGTCCTTGGTGAGTACCTAAGGGAAGCTGGGTTAACCCACATTGGTTGGGCCACCTATTCTCTTCCTTGGCCCTTCTTGGTTCTTGGGATTATGTTCCTGTTTCGCTTTAACCCAGGTTCGTGGCCAAGAATGTTGACTGGATACGAATTTTCTATTCTTGGGTTATGGATCGTAACGGTACTAGTGGTTCCAGTGAACGCAGGTTCTTGGGGGATCAATCTTAAAGCTGGACTGTCTGGTTTTGGCAATCTGGTTGGTTATCTGGTGGGAGTACTTATCATCACCATTGGGATAGACCTGATGATGGGATGGTTACCTACCCACATGTTTCGTACTCTACTCACCCGACTCTTTGCGCTAGCGAGTGCTATTTTTCGAAGTGCTGTCGCGATGCGTAATTTGGCTAAATCACGAGCGGAGTTTTATGCCGACATTGCTCAATTGCGGAGTGCACTTCAAGATCTTGATCGGGATCTACTTGCGCTAAGTAAACTCTTTCCAGGTAGTTCTGAGCTTGAACGGTGGCGGAAGGAAGTCAACAAGACGCTTGCCGGGCCATCGAAACTTACTCCTGAGTGGCTTGGGGAAGGCCAGGCTGATCAGAAAGCGTGGCAGAAGGCTGTTAAGGGTTTTACGCGAGATAGAGCTCAAGATATGTATCTTCAGTTCCAAAATGAGGGAATGCCGGATTTTGAAGGTTGGTTACGTAAGTGTAAAACCTTGCTGCAGGAGAGCTTTAATGATCCGTCAGGATCTTCTGCTGCGCTAGATGCTTTGCGTAAAGCTATTGACCTTGACCTCACTGCTCTTGCTGAGCGTTATCGTGGTCTTAGTCGAGAACGGGATAACATTCAAGCTACTGTAAAAAAGATGAGTCCAAGAGAACTTGAACGCGCTTCGGTGCAACACGGAAGGCGCTTAGAGCATTATGGGAAGATAGCTTTAGATGCAGCGGATATTGAGATTTATGCTGAGGCGATCAGCTTTTGGCGTAGCTTAGTCGACGCGATCGTCGAATTATCACACAAGTTTCCTGGGCACAGTTCGCTTGTTAAAATTGAAGAACGTTTAAGCGAAGAACTCCGTCGTGGGCGTAAACATCTCCTTCAATTTGAAGAGGTACGAGGAGAGTTAGATAGGCTTGAACGTTCATTGCGGAGTGAGGATACTGTGGAGGCTAATGTTAAAACTTCACTTGAGGACGGCGATGGATTTCTCAATGAGTTATTTGTCGCTGAAGATTCAGTTTCTTCTCCTAAGTTTACAGCAGATTTCGAATCTCTGGGTGGTGAGGTCAGATCGGATGAAACGAAGTTTGCTGCGCCGACTTCGTCATTTTCAGAGATGACGCTAGATTCTAAAGGTCTATCCGCAAATATTACAGACGATCCGAGCATACCTTTAGCCGGCAATAGCCTTGGCGAGATTACAGGGTCACTCCCTACAGAGCAAGAGGCGTCTTTAAGTGAGCAGCTAACTGGGAGTGAAGCTGGTCTTACCGCGGTGGGATCTGACGCTGGTGGTTTACCTATTCAACTTCCAGGACTTGATATTCTTGATCCGATTGATCATACTGACGAAGATCCTGAACAGGTTGCTCGCGAGGTTGAGACTCGTGTTCACAAGATCGACGCGACTTTAGCTAATTTTAATCTTCAGGGACGGGTAGTTTCTAGTGTTAGAGGTCCTACGGTCACCCGTTTCGAGGTTGAACCTGCCCCGGGAGAAAAGATCTCTCGCTTTGCTAATTTGTCGGATGATTTAGCGCTTGCCATGGCTGTTGGGTCGGTACGAATCGAGGCACCAATACCGGGGAAGAGTGTTATAGGTCTCGAGGTGCCAAATGCCAATCGTGACCTAATTAACTTCCGGGAAGCTGCCGAGATTGCGAGTTTCCGGCTCAGTAAGGCACGGTTACCTCTTATTTTGGGAAAATCTATCGATGGCGAAATGGTAGTTGCTGATCTATCAAAGATGCCTCATTTGTTGATTGCAGGTTCAACAGGTGCCGGTAAATCAGTGGCGATTAATACCTTGATTGGGAGTCTGCTTTATAAGTTTCTTCCTACCGACCTCCGCTTTCTTATGATTGATCCGAAAATGGTGGAACTTACGCCTTATGATGGGATACCGCACCAATTGAGACCTGTTGTGACAAACCCTAATGATGCGGCCGATGTATTGCTCGGTGCAGTGACTCACATGGAACGACGATACAAAATGATGAGTAAGATTGGTGCGAAGAACCTAGATCAATATAACGAAAAGGCTCGAAATCTTGATCTACCGGAAATGCCTTTTATAGTTATTGTAATTGATGAGTTAGCGGACCTTATGATCACTAGTCCTAAAGAGGTAGAGTCAGCGATAATGCGACTTGCACAGATGGCCCGTGCGACTGGTATGCACCTGGTTTTAGCGACTCAACGTCCGTCGGTTGATATTCTAACCAGTCTAATCAAAGTTAATGTTCCAGCTCGTATGGCTTTCGCTGTTTCGAGTGGTCATGATTCCCGTACTATTCTTGATAACTTAGGCGCAGAGAGGCTTATTGGACTTGGCGACATGCTTTATTACCAACCTGGTTTGGTGAAACCTGTACGTCTGCAAGGTCCATTTATTAGTGAGAACGAGATCGGTAAGTTATCTAAATTTATGCAGCGGCAGTATTTTGACGATGACTTTGTTGAAGCATACGGTGTGGATTTTGATCCTCCTGCTCTCCGGGACGGAGGAACTGAGGGGATAATTGACTGGAATGATGACAAGCTACGTGTTGCAGCTGAACTAGTCATTGCGGAGGGTCAGGGTTCAGTATCTCGCCTTCAGCGTCGGCTCCAAGTTGGTCATGCCCGTGCAGGGAAACTTATGGACTCGTTAGAGGCCCTTGGTGTAGTTGGTGCCCACGTTGGTAGCAAACCTCGCGAAGTATTGGTTGACACGCAGGAACTACCAAATATCTTTGGGAAATAACAGGTTTAACTAGTCCCAATATAATTGAACCTTCATTCGCTTTGGATCATGTTCCGCTACTCTCATAGCCGCTGCAAAATCTTCGAGAGGTAGAGTATGAGAGAGAAGGGGCCTAACCTTCACTGTTCCACTTCGAAGGAGCTCGATACTTTCATTGAAGGTACGATTTACGGCGTAGCTTCCAAATATGCTTAGGTCCTTCCTGAACACCTCGTACGGAGAGAATGAAGCTTTGGCATCTGGGGTGCAGACCCCGAACAACCAAACTTTACCTCTTGCCCGAACATACTGAAAGCAGCTTTCTACCACCGAAGGTGACCCAGTGGCATCTGTAACGATATCAAATCCGTGAGGTGCTAGATTCTTCAAAACACTAGGGGCTTCTTCAGTTAGTAGGGTGTGATCCGCTCCTAAGGAAGCCGCTTTCTTGAGACGACTTGGTAGGCGATCTACAATTGTAACCTCAGTAGCTCCGGCTGCTTTAAGGCTTTGCATGATCAAGCAACCCATAGGTCCGGCACCGAAAATCAGAGTGCGGTCCCCAATGGTAGGGCGTATCGTTTGAATGCCCCATATTACACAGGCCAGAGGTTCAATGAAGGCGCCTTCTTCGAAAGATATTGACCCAATTGGGTACACATTACCCTCGGGGGCGATTACGTAATCGGCAAAGCCTCCAGCTCTTGTAATACCTATTCCCTGCCAATTAAGGCATTGATTGATCTGGTTTTTCTGGCAATTCTCACATCGATTACACGCAATATTCGGGTCCGCAGTGACTCTGTCCCCTGGCTGAAAGCGAGTTACTGAAGTGCCTACCATTTCTATAGTCCCACTAAACTCATGTCCCGGGATAAGTGGGTATTGAGCTGGGTAGCTTCCGTGTAAAATATGAATGTCGGTACCGCATATACCTGCTCGTCTTACTTTAATTAGGATATCTTTCGGGCCAGGCTCCGGAATATCTATATTGCTTAGCAGTATTTGACCGGGTGCTGAGATTTGGCCTGTTAGCATACGTATACCCTAACCGACGGGACATTCATTATGGATAGTCTTGGTATACAATTTTGCGCGAGAATTTCAGCCGCGGGACTCATAACTCGTTTTTTAGCCCAATAGCCATAGTAGTTAGTCAAGTAACCATCTACTGTTCTGCAATAAAGAAGTGCTTTCCAAAACGGGTTAACCTTGTACATACTTTAGAAAATTGAGATAAGAAAGTATACAGATTGGCATTTAGCCCACGGCAAGGCCTAGGACCTGTACACTGTTACTAATGCGGCTGGCGTTGTTTTACCTCCTGCTGCTACTCGCGCAGGGTTTATTCTCTGCGCTACTTGCTCCGTGGCCTCCCCCAGACCTCTTTTTTGTTGCCGTCCTTACACTTCTCCGTCGATTGCCTGCTTGGCAGGTTGTCCTTGCGGCTTATGGGATTGGATTTTTTCAAGATTTGATTGGTCACGGTATTTTGGGCTTTCATGCTTTTGGTTTGGCAGGGGCATCGGTGGGCGCATTGTTTGTTAGAACTAGGTTGACGCAATCCGGCATCTTTGAACGAATGGTTCTTGTAGGGGTAGGACTTGGCGGAAAATGGATCGCACTAACAGTTTCAATGGTTTGGATGACAGGTACTTTGGATGTCTTAAGTAGTGCGATCCGGGTTGTGCCGTTTGACATTGGTTTTTCCCTCGGATTTAGCATTTGGTTGTTGCCGCTAGCTGACATTCTATTCAGGCGGGCCTCAGTAATGCGCAAGGAGCTCATGTGATTGCCCGTACACGTATTTTGTTAGCCATTATGTTGACGATACTATCTATTTTTGTTGGGCGGCTTATTTATCTTCAGTTAGCGCAAGCGGAGGCCTTCGATCGGTTGAGTGTCGCCAACTTTTTGGAGGAGCGTCGTATTTCGCCTTTGCGGGGACGGATCTTGGCCCGAGACGGTACTATTATCGCAGACAGCAGAGTTGCCTATGATCTTATGTATCTGGGAGGGGATCTCTATCATTCGACCAGGCTAGGGGCTTTATTGGATATCCAGATTGTTTCTGGCGAACCTGATCCAACCTTGTTTGAAGATAGACGCCAGGGGATTGTTTTAGCATGGAATATAGAGGATCCTTTAGTAGCAGCCGTAGAAGAGCTAGTTGCGGGTCAAGAGAATCTCTATCTGAGAAAGCGTATAGAACGTGTTTACCCAACCAATTTAGCAGCCCAGGTAATTGGTTATACCACCGCTGCTGACCCCGAACGATTTCCCGGTTACGTGAATGAGGAGCTTGTCGGGGTTATGGGCATTGAGGCCGGGTTAGAGGCAAATCTGTTTGGGACACCTGGGCTACGTCGTGTTGAGTTAAATAACCGTCGGTCGATTCTCCGTACCCAGGTTGTATTACCGGCCGTACCTGGTGCAGACATTACTCTGACTATTGACCCAACGCTGCAGAGAATAGCCGAGGATGTTTTGATCGGAGCTCTGAACTATATTAATTCTGATCGTGAATTGGTGGGACTTCCTTTTGTCGATACTGTTCGGGGGGCTCTCATTGCGTTGGATCCGCGTTCCGGGGAAATTTTAGCAATGGCTAGTTCACCCAGTTTTGACCAGAATCTTTTTACTAAGCGTCCGATTGAATCTCAAACTATTGACCCAGTACTGCGAGACAAAGAGAATGTTCCGCTTAGTAATCGTGCGGTGCAAGCCTATGCCCCTGCTTCGACATTTAAGGTGGTGGCTGGTTCAGCTCTGCTAGAACATGGTTACGTAGGTCCAAATACCGTCTTTCCTTGTTCACCGCGTCTTTCGTTAGGTGGTCGGACATGGGAGAATTGGGCTGCATATCATAAGGGTGGCTACACGGTACGAGAGGCACTTGCTGACAGCTGTAATACCTATTTTTGGCACGCAGCAGCGAGTACTCCGGAAGTCCTAAACGGTTGGGGACCGTTTATAGAGGATCTTGTAGATCGTGCTTATCAACTAGGGTTTGGTAAACCTGTCGGTTTGGGCTTAGACGAGGAGAAGGCAGGTAGGATCCCGGACCGAGTTTGGGCAGATCAGAATTACGAGTACGGATGGGTACCGGGGTTTACATTGAATACCATGATTGGGCAAGGGGATTTGCTCGCTACACCGATACAGGTGGTTCAAATGATGGCGACAATAGCAATGGACGGTTGGAACGTGACTCCTCAGCTAGTTTTTAAGGTTGGCGAGAGACGTATTCCGGCAGAAGCTAAAGTAATACCGGGCCGTTACTGGGGCACCCTGCAAGAGGGGATGCGAATGATGTTTACTGATTATCCGGCAAGGGATTTGATGGGGCCTAAGGTCTTCCCGATTTCGGTTGCAGGTAAGACTGGCACTGCTGAGACTTCCAAAGGTAGTGATTATACTCACGCGTGGTTCACGGGCTATGGTCCTATTGATGACCCTGATCTGGCTCTAGTGGTGTTTATTGAGCATGGCGGTTCAGGGAGTCGTGTCGCAGTTCCAGTCGCGCGGGATTTTATGACATCCTATTGGGGTATAGAAGAAGTTCAATCTCAATAGGGGTATGGTCCGAGGTGAAACTATTTTTGTTCAACCTTAGCGTTGCTTATTGCTTCTAATTGAAATGCCATATCATGCTTGTTAACGTTAGTTTTTTAATAGAAAGTGGGTAATAAACCTACCGGTGAAGCATTAGCGTAGTAAATGGGGGATCAGCATAAGCCTTTGTTTATTTCATGCTTGCTGTGTTAGGCGCCTCCTTAATACGTTGTTTTGTTAGTAACTAAACTGTCATGATGTTTGTTTATGGAAATATTCGAATTCTTGAGACAACCGTGGCCTTGGTATATAGCAGGGCCAATTATCGGTCTAATAGTACCGCTGTTACTGATCCTTGATAATAAGCACTTTGGTATCTCGTCTAACTTTAAGCATCTGTGCGCAGCCATTATGCCCGGTGACCTACCCTACTTTCGATATGAGTGGAGAAGAGAATCTTGGAATCTTGTCTTTGCGCTTGGGATAGTAATCGGCGGCTTCTTGGGTGGGATTTTGATTGCTAATTCAGACTCACTGATAGTGGCCGAGTCGACGCGAAAAGCCTTAACTACTCTCGGTATAAGTGTAGATGGTGGATTGGCTCCCAATACTATTTTCAGTTGGGGTGGTTTATTTACCTTAAAGGGTTTTTTACTGATGGTCTTCGGTGGTTTTCTTGTAGGGTTTGGGACCCGCTATGCGGGGGGATGTACTTCGGGTCATGCGATTACTGGTTTATCGCAAATTCAATTGCCATCGCTGATTGCTGTCGTTGGGTTTTTCGTGGGTGGACTGGTAAGCACTCACATTGTACTTCCATTAATTTTCGCTCTGTAAAGGGGATTGTATGAACACCAAAACTCGTCTAACTAATCCAAGCCTAGCTGAGCAGTCAGCAAGAATGTCGGCACTTTACTACTTTCGCTTCCTTATAATCGGTTGTTTTTTTGGGTTTGTCCTCGTCAAGGCTGAGGTCGTATCCTGGTACCGAATTCAGGAAATGTTCCGATTCCACTCGTTTCATATGTTTGGCGTGATCGGTAGCGCGATAATCGTCGGCATGATTTCGGTATATCTATTACGTAGGTTAGGTACCCAATCCCTTGCAAAAGAGAGGATTACCGTTCAGCGTTACCCTGCCACCTATTTCCGTTATGCCATAGGCGGTAGTGTGTTTGGGATTGGTTGGGCTTTGACTGGTGCTTGCCCTGGGCCCATACTTGCCCTTATTGGTGGAGGTATGACGGCTTTCCTTATTGTCTTAGTCGCCGCGATTCTTGGAACCTGGGTATATGGATGGTTGAAACCTAAATTGCCACATTAAGTACTTCTTGTTTACAACTTCCTTTTCGCATTTATTTGTTTGTCCCAGGTATGCTAAAAGAATGGTTGAGAACTTTAAGGAAGGCAAACAGGTTAATGAAAATACGGGCTACGAGACTCGCATCGTTAATAGACTGCGTCGGCTAGAGGGTCAGGTAAGAGGTCTCCAGCGTATGATTCTAGAAGACAGGTCTTATCACGAAACTCTTACCCTTCTAGCAGGTGTACGGAATGCCTTGGATTCTACTGGAGAAGTAATTCTAGAGGCAGAATTGTTAAAGGGTCAGGGTAGTACAGCAGCAAGGCGTAACGAAGTCAAAGGTATTATTTCTGCTGTGAAGTTGTTACGTGGGTAAGGACTCAGAGGTGCTAGT
>Ga0310344_10000790_pt1 | contig 24570 bp, 23 predicted proteins | sample HC15DNA20200_MG_FD_203801 | JGI IMG/M metagenome (GOLD analysis project Ga0310344, IMG submission 203801) | Marine microbial communities from station ALOHA, North Pacific Subtropical Gyre - HC15-DNA-20-200_MG | ecosystem: Environmental > Aquatic > Marine > Oceanic | place: Pacific Ocean: North...
TCACAAAATATATGCCATTGTGGGGGCAGTGGATGTTTAAGATTAACTCTGAGCTTGCTTATGGCTCTTCTTACGGAACGACAACGGCTCTGCCGCCTTTCCGAAATTTCTTTGCGGGTGGTCCGGGTTCGGTTCGCGGATTCAAGGAGAGCCGTCTGGGTCCGAAGGACTCTTGGGGTAATCCCCACGGGGGCAATATGAAATTTGCGACGCAGTTCGAGCTAATTATTCCGACACCGGAGAGGTTTGCGGCGTCTGCGCGTGTGGCGTTGTTTTATGATATAGGTAATGTATTCACCACTGGGGGAGTGACATTTTATGATCGGCTCGGCGACAAAACTGATGCGTACTTATATCGATCTGAAAATCTTAAACAATCGGTGGGTGTTGGCGTAGAATGGTTGGCTCCACTCGGCTTGCTCAGATTCAGTTATGCTATGCCGCTTAATGCTACCGAGAGGACGGATAGACTTTTCGAGGATGAAACGGAAGAATTTCAATTTACGGTTGGTAACGCGTTTTAAGGATTTTGAGGATTAAAGAACTATGACAATACACATTAAAGCACTGGTTTCCGCAAGGGCTGGACTGTTGATTGGCGCATTAATGCTTGCGGCTGGTGCGAACGCTCAGATTGAAGGTCTTAAAGTTGGAGTCGTTAGCGTTAATCGGCTACTAGAACAAGCTCCACAGTTCCGGTCTGCAATGGAGGCGCTCCAAGAGGAATTCGCCCCAAGGCAGCGAGATCTTGTTGCGTTACAAAGGACGCTACAGGAAAAAACGGAAACATATGAGCGCGACGGTGCGATTATGGCGGAGACTGAGCGTCTTAATCTCGAACGCGAAATTCGTGAAGGACAGCGAGATTTCACTCGTTTACAGGGGGATCTTAACGAAGACGCGAACATACGACAAAACGAGGAGCTCAGTAGACTACAGAGTACTCTACTGCAGGAAGTTCAGAATTTTGCTCGTTCGGCGAGCTACGATCTAGTTGTTGCGGATGCGTTATATTTCAGTACGGCGATCGATATCACCAATGATGTTCTGGAGGCATTGGAAATTTCCTATACAAGTGATAACGACGGATCGTGAGACGGTTCGTCTCAATTGCGCTAACTAATAATCGAACCTCTCTCCAAGTTCAGAGGCATGCCGGCGAATCTCGCTGAGCTTGCGGCTCGCTTTGACTGCGAATTACGCGGTGATGCGGATCTCATCGTCGATAGCGTAGGTACCCTCGTTGGTGCAGGAGCGAGTGAAATCACATTTTTTGTTAACCCACTCTATCGTTCACAACTTGCACAGACGAAAGCTGCTGCAGTGGTACTTCATAAAGACTACGAGTCCGACTGCCCAGCCGCGGCATTAGTATCGTCAAACCCTTACGCGACCTATGCTCGTATTTCTGAATTTCTTCATCCTAGAGCGATACCGGCTGCGGGGATCCACCCCACGGCGGTTATTTCGGAGGACGCAGTGGTACCGGAATCCGCGCACATTGGCGCACATGCGGTCATCGGCGAGAGGACAACGCTTGATGAATCAGTTTTAGTTGGTGCCGGTTGTATTATCGGTAACGACGTGCGCGTAGGTGCGCATACCCAATTACTAGCGCGTAATGCACTAATGGATAGAGTCGTTGTTGGAGCGCGATGCACGCTCCATCCGGGAGTTGTGATAGGCAGCGATGGTTTTGGTTTCGCGAAGGATGGTGGGTCTTGGCTCAGGGTCCCACAACTCGGCACAGTTATTATAGGTAACGATGTTAGCATTGGTGCTAACACTACCATCGATCGCGGTACGATTGAGGACACGGTTATCGAAGATGGTGTGATTCTAGATAATCTAATCCAAATTGGTCACAACGTTCGCGTTGGAGCGCACACGGCAATGGCCGCTCTTTGTGGAATAGCTGGCAGTACAAAAATCGGCGAGCGATGCATGATCGCGGGCGCCGTTGTGATGGTCGGGCATTTAAGCTTGTGCGACGATGTTATGGTAACGTTTCATAGTACGGTCACGCGATCGATAACAATGCCTGGAACATATTCGGGTAGCCTTCCGGCGGATGAGGCTTCGAGATGGCGGCGCAATGCCGCCCGATTCAGAAAATTGGACGGGCTTGCTGTCGGTCAGGGTAATCTTAAAAAACGTTTTGCAGACCTAATGGAATCGATAACAAGGAAGACTGATGAGTAATGGCTACTGTTTTTCCGTAGAAGATATCATGGAGCGTTTGCCTCATCGATGCCCATTCCTGTTAATCGATGGGATTGTTTCCTGCGAGCCGGGAAAGTCTATAGTAGCCGTAAAGAATGTCAGTGCTAATGAGCCGCAGTTTCTCGGTCATTTTCCTGGATATCCGATCATGCCTGGTGTCCTTATTGTAGAGGCGATGGGCCAGGCAGGGGGCGTGCTTGTCTGGGAGACTATCGCGCCTAAGGAGCGAAATTTCATTTTGTACCTTGTTGGTGTCGAAAAGGCGCGGTTCAAACGGCCGGTGAGGCCCGGAGATCAGATACTGTTGACAGTAGATCTCATTGCCAGTCGACGTAACCTCTGGCGTTTTGATGCTAGGGCAGAGGTTAAAGGTGACCTTATTGCGTCAGCTGAGATTCTCCAGGCACCGGGAAAGCAGCTATGATCCATGAACGAGCCGTCGTGTCGAGCGATGCTTGTGTCCACGAGAGAGCTACGGTTGGTGCGTACTCGATTGTTGGCCCGGAAGTTGAAATCGGTGCGGGAACACGTATCGAGCCACATACTGTTGTCAAGGGTCCCTGTGTAATAGGAGAAGATAATCACATCTTTCAGTTTTCTTCGATTGGTGATGATCCACAGGATAAGAAGTATGCAGGGGAGAAAACGAAACTCACGATTGGTAATCGAAATACGATTCGTGAGTTTTGCACAATCAATCGTGGCACTGTGCAGGATCGGGGAGTCACAAGTATTGGCGATGATAATTGGATCATGGCTTACGCTCATGTCGCGCACGACTGTAAGGTAGGAAATAACACTGTCTTCGCTAACAATGCCTCGATTGCTGGTCACGTCCACGTTGGGGATTGGGCAATACTCGGCGGCTTTACAACCTCCCACCAGTTCTGCCACATCGGTCCGCATGTACTGACCAGCATGTTTACATATATAACTAAGGATGTGCCTGCTTTCGTCGTTGTCTCCGGTAGGCCTGCGGCACCCCGCGGTATTAATGCTGAGGGCCTCAGACGTCGGAAGTACTCGACGGATCAGATTCGCAATATTCGTGAAGCATATCGGCTGGTTTATCGCCAGGGACTGAATCTCGAGGAAGCGATACAGCAATTAACCGAGCGTGCTGAGACTAAAGAGGAGTTGTTACAGTTCCTGGAATCACTTAATGGTAGCTCTCGCGGGCTCGTCCGCTAGTAGTCGGCTTCGGGTGGCGGTAGCCGCAGGGGAGGCATCAGGAGATTTGCTCGGTGCCGATCTCATCAAGGCGCTGCGCGCACGTGTTACGGATGTTGAGTTCGTTGGTATTGCTGGTCCACATATGGTTGCTGCCGGCTGTGAATCTTGGTACCGCACAGAGGACCTCTCGGTGATGGGGCTAGCCGAGATTCTTAAAGACTTACCGCGGTTACTTAAACTTCGTCGTGATTTCATTAGCCGGTTGCGAGTAGCTCAGCCCGATATCTTCATCGGTATCGACGCCCCAGATTTCAACTTGCCTGTAGGAGCGGCCCTTAGAAAACTGGCTTTGCCTTCGGTGCAGTATGTTAGTCCCCAGGTTTGGGCATGGCGTCAATCTCGAGTTAAAAACATCCGGAAATCGACGGATCTTGTCCTCTGCGTTTTCCCGTTCGAGACAAGTTTTTACGAGAAGCATAATGTTAACGCCTTGTTCGTTGGTCATCCGATCGCGGACCAGATTCCACTAGTTGCGAACCGAGCGTCTGCGCGTGCAGAGCTTAACTTACCGGCGGCTAAGCCAATTCTCGCAATTTTGCCAGGCAGTCGAATTTCGGAGGTATCCAAATTAGCGCGACCTTTTCTCGAAACCGGTAGATGGCTTCAGGAACACCATCCAGGGCTGGAAGTTGTTGTCGCTCTTTCCAATGAAGCTACCAGGGCGACTTACAAAAAGGTTACCGGCGGTATTCATTTAGATCCTGCACCAAGACTTACTTTGGGTCGTGCACGGGAGGTGTTAACCGCAGCGGATATTGTACTCACGGCCTCCGGCACAGCTAGTCTTGAGGCTGCATTACTCAAGCGGCCGATGGTAGTTGCATATATTATCTCCGGATTGACACATCAATTATTTAAGCTTCTTGGGTTGAACAAGCTAGAATATTTTTCGCTACCGAATCTCTTAGCAGGTTTTGAGATAGTTCCGGAGTTTTTACAGAGGGATGTTCAGCCGGTCGTGCTTGGATCTGCGCTTCAAAATTACCTAGCCTACACAGAGGGTTGTGAGCCTTGGCCAGGTGTATTCGAAAAAATACATCTGCAGTTGCGACAAAACGCTAGCGACAGAGCTGCCGACGCTGTGCTTGACCTTCTGGGAGGGGATATTGGTAGGCACTAGTCTATGATCAATCAGCGGCATTTAGAAATTTCGTTTGATCAAGCGCTTGTGGCAGGTGTCGATGAGGTAGGACGAGGGCCGTTGGCGGGACCAGTCGTAGCGGCTGCAGTTATACTCGATGAAAACAATCCCATAATTGGTCTTAGGGATTCCAAACGTCTGACCGAGAATCGACGTTTTAAGCTTGCTCGTGAAATACGCCAGCATGCTCATGCGTTTGCGTTAGGTTTTTCAGGTCCTGAAGAGATAGATGACATCAATATCCTACAGGCATCCCTGCTCGCTATGGAGCGTGCCGTGCTTGACCTTAAAGTTGCTCCACTTCATGTTCGGGTGGACGGTATTCACGCGCCAGTATTTCGCTCTTCGGCTAGAAAATTTACGGTTGAAGCGGTAATTCGAGGCGATGAGTCTGTTGCCACTATTAGTGCGGCGTCGATACTTGCAAAAGTCTGTCGTGATCGGTGGATGCGGCTTTGGCACCACCGCTACCCCGTCTACGGTTGGAATCGTAACAAGGGTTACCCGACGCCGGATCATCTGCGAGCTCTACAGGAACATGGACCTTCGCCGGTCCACCGCCTGAGCTACGCGCCTGTCTATCGATCACAAGAGCAGCCCTAGTCGTAATGAGTGCTAGTCCCGAATTTGTTCATCTGCGTGTTCACAGCGAGTACTCGCTGATCGATAGCGTCCTCTCTGTATCGTCGTTGATTGAGTCTGTGTCGCAGTTAAATATGGCAGCAGTAGGTATTGCTGATCAGAGTAATGTTTTTGCGGCCGCAAAGTTTTACAGCGCTGCACTAGAGTTCGGGGTCAAACCAATCATTGGGGTCGACGTTTGGATAGCAGAGACCCTCGAGGACCATGACCCCAGTCGCCTGACGATGTTATGTATGGACGCATTAGGATTTCAGCAGCTCTCTCGCCTACTGACTTTGAGTTTCTCTCGAGGCCAATACCGTGGCCGAGTCTTTATTCTCAAGGAATGGCTGCACCCTGACAAACTGACGGGTTTACTGGCGCTCTCAGGAGGGCAGTACGGAGAATTAGGTCAGATACTACTCGGTTCGCAACCAGATAGAGCAGCGGAAGCACTAGGTTATTGGCGTACGCTTTTCCCCGGGCGCTACTACATAGAAGTGCAGCGCGTTGGGCGGCCGCATGAGCATTCTTATCTGTCGAAGGTTGTAAATCTAGCTTCCCGTAAAGAGGTACCTATAGTAGCCACTAACGATGTACGTTTCCTGACCGTTCAGGACTTTGAAGCTCATGAGACGAGAGTATGTATTCAGCAAGGCCGCATACTTGATGAGCCTGGGAGACCGAGAGAATACACCGAACAGCAATATCTCAAGCGTCCAGAAGAAATGGCTGCGATTTTTCCCGATCTTCCAGAGGCACTGGAAAATAGTGTCGAAATAGCAAAACGCTGTAATTTCCAAATGGATCTCGGTAGCGTCTGTTTGCCCGAGTTCGGACTTCCGTCAGAGACGACAGCCGCGATATATCTTCGAGAAAAAGCCCGCGATGGATTGCGAACCCGCTTGCCGCAGGTCATGTCGGTCGAGCAAGAGTTAGCTCAATATAGTGGTCGGCTCGACCGGGAACTCGATGTAATCTGTGAGATGGGTTTCGAAGGTTACTTCCTCATAGTTGCCGATTTTATCGGTTGGGCCCGTAATAATGCTATTCCGGTGGGCCCTGGACGTGGATCCGGCGCAGGCTCTCTCGTGGCATTTGTGCTGGGTATCACAAATATCGATCCGCTCAAGTATGAGTTGTTGTTTGAGCGGTTTCTCAACCCGGAGCGTGTATCAATGCCGGATTTTGATATTGACTTCTGTATTGAGGGACGGGATCAGGTTATCGATTACGTGGTAGAACGATACGGCTCAAATAGGGTATCTCAAATCATTACCTTTGGCTCGATGGCGGCTAAGGCCGTTGTTAGAGACGTAGGACGTGTCCTAGGTATGCCCTACGGTTACGTTGATCGCATCGCAAAACTGGTACCGTTTCAGCTTGGAATGACTCTCGAAAAGGCGCTTTTAGAGAGCGACGAACTTAAGGATGCTTATGAAGCCGAGGAAGAGGTTCGTACGCTGATAGACGTTGCGAGGCCGCTCGAGGGGCTAGTACGTAATGCAGGGACGCATGCTGGTGGGGTCGTAATCGCACCATCTGATTTGACGACCTTTATGCCGCTCTATTGCGAACCGGATGGTGGCACGCTTACGCAATTTGATAAGGATGACGTCGAATCTATTGGCCTCGTAAAGTTCGATTTTCTCGGTTTGAAGACGCTAACTATAATCGATCGCGCGGTTAAGTTAATTAATAAAAATAGAGCAAGGGAAAATCTCGACCCTGTTCTAATCGATGAAATACCGCTCGATGATGCCGTTACTTACGAGCTTCTAAAGAACTGTCAGACAACCGCTGTATTTCAACTTGAGTCTTATGGGATGCGGGATCTAATAAAGCGTCTACAGCCCGACCATTTCGATGACTTAGTTGCCATCCTCGCATTGTTTCGTCCCGGACCGCTGAAGTCAGGAATGGTGGAGGATTTTATCGATCGCAAACATGGCCGCAATAGCGATCCTATAGATTATTTTCATCCAACGCTCGAGCCAATTTTGAAATCGACTTATGGCGTTATCCTTTATCAAGAACAGGTTATGCAGATCGCACAGGTTATGGCCGGATACTCACTCGGTGGAGCGGATCTCCTGCGTCGCGCGATGGGTAAAAAGAAACCGGAGGAGATGGCACAACAACGATCTATTTTTCTGGAAGGAGCGGCAAAAAAAGGTATAGACGAACGCGTTTCAAGTTATGTATTTGATTTAATGGAGAAATTCTCTGGTTATGGATTTAATAAATCACACTCGGTTGCGTATGCTCTTGTAGCGTTCCAGACTGCCTGGCTCAAGGCGCGTCATCCTGAGGCGTTCATGTCAGCTGTACTGACTGCCGATATGGATAACACGGACAAACTCATCTTGTTGAAGGACGACTGCGGTCAAATGGGGATATCGTTACGACAGCCTGACGTCAACACGTCGGCTTACGAGTTTACGGTAGGTGGCTCTAATTCTATAAATTATGGGCTCGGCGCCATAAAAGGCGTCGGCCGAGCAATTATCGATGATATTATTGTAGCGCGCAAAGAAGGTGGCCGGTTTCATAATCTGCTTGATCTCTGTAGTCGGCTTGGTCAGCGTAAGCTCAATAGACGGATCCTTGAAGCTCTCGCACGGTCCGGTGCACTAGACCAGCTCGGAGCGAATCGGGCGACGCTATTTAACGCAGTTCCTAACGCTCTGAAACTAGCGCAAAACTTTGCGCATGCATCCGCAGCAGGCCAGGCAGCACTATTCGAAGAACAGAAAGACAATGACGGTTTGGAAAGTCTATTGGCCCCGGTCTGCGAATGGAATGAACGAGAGCGACTAGCAGCGGAGCGTGAGAGCCTAGGGTTATTTTTATCTGGTCATCCTTTTGACCAGTACGCAGACCATTGTCGCTATTTCACGAATGGCTCGATCTCGAAGGTTATAGGTTCATTGCCCGTCGATGGTAACCAGCCTCGTGTGCGTAAAGATATCGTGATCGCGGGGCTCGTAATGGAGATATCACGGCGGGGGAATAGAGTATCGTTGTGGCTCGATGATAACTCAGGTCATGTTGAAGTGACGCTCTTTGATCAAGTTTACACGGAATTCGGCCATCTATTGGCAAAGGATGCGGTGCTTGTCGTGGAAGGTCAGCTGCGTTATGACGATTTTCTGAATTTATGGTGTATTACAGCTAAGACTCTGCGTTTGGTCGATGAGGCGATAGAGAAAAACGCTCGGCGATTGACGATTCGCTGGAACTCCGCAGATGAAGGTGCGGAATTTATTCGTAGCCTTCATGATACGCTACAGCCATTCAAGCAGGGGCATTGCGTAGTTTGTGTCGAATACGCTGGTCCGGCTGCTACCGCATCGCTAACGTTTGGGGATGGATGGGCAGTCCGTCCGACACGAGAACTACGTGAACGATTAACACAACTTGTGGGTGAGGAGCGCTATTCAATTCACTATCCAAAGCATCCGGATTAGTTTAGCCCTATCGCCACGTATTCTATAGTTAACTTGCCAATTTTTCGGCCTTGAAGGTAAGGTCAGCATATGGACCTTAAATTTCTAGATTTCGAACAGCCTATTGCTGAGCTTGATGCGAAGATCGATGAACTAAAATTCATCAGTGACGACTCCGAGCCGAATCTCGGCGAGGAAATTTCCCGTTTGTGCCGAAAAAGAGATGCTCTGACGGAGAAAATCTTCGCGAAATTATCCGCTTGGCAGATTACGCAGCTGGCGCGTCATCCCCAAAGGCCTTATATGCTGGATTATATACCGTTGTGTTTCTCTGATTTTCAGGAGCTACATGGAGACCGCATGTTTGCTGACGATAAGTCTTTAGTGGGGGGAATCGGACGATTAGAGGGTCAGCCCGTGATAGTCATCGGGCATCAAAAGGGACGGAATACCAAAGACCGGGTATTGCGTAATTACGGTATGGTTAGACCCGAGGGCTACCGAAAAGCGCTACGCTTGATGAAGATGGCCGAAAAATTCCACCTTCCTATTATTAGCATTATCGATACACCTGGAGCTTATCCCGGAATGGGAGCAGAGGAGCGTGGCCAGAGCGAGGCTATCGCCCGGAATTTATTCGTGATGGCTAGTTTGAAGGTGCCCATTATAAGCGTCGTGATTGGTGAAGGGGGTTCCGGGGGTGCGCTAGCTATTGGTGTGGCAGATCGCGTTATGATGCTTCAGTATAGTATTTATTCGGTTATCTCTCCTGAAGGTTGTGCCTCGATTCTCTGGAAGGATTCAGGCAAGGCGGCGGTAGCGGCTGAAGCGTTAGGTCTTACTGCGGAAAGTCTTCTAAAATTAGGGCTTGTAGACGAAGTGATTCAGGAGCCGCTGGGAGGGGCGCATCGAGATACCAAGGCGACATCTGAGGCAGTCAGGGATTCGCTAGTGGCAGCGTTGTCTGAGATTCAGGTCCTATCGGTTTCGCAGCTTGTCGAGCAACGTCGTAGCCGTCTTAACGCTTATGGAGCCTATACTGAAGCCTGAGTTCGTTTTGGATTCAGTCAACGGGTAGCCGAATGGTAATCTGATCCAGTTATCGCTTGTGCCAATGGGGGCTATAGAAATAATGGAACAGTTCCTGCAGAAACTTGACCACGGCCTGGACCAGTGTTCCAGGAGAGCCGATTTTAATGGTATTGGCGTTGCGTTTAGTGGTGGGCTCGATTCAACTCTACTATTAGCTGCACTTGCGCGAAGCGAGGGAAGGTCTCGAGTGCGGGCCTTGCATATTAATCATGGTTTGCATCCTGAGTCTGAGAGCTGGGTAGAGCATTGTAGCCAGACTGCGGCTAAATTCGGTATAGCTTTCAATAGTAGGTCCATCGATATCACAAAAATAGCTGGTCAGAGTCTAGAGGCGGTTGCTCGTCAGGCGCGTTACGCCATGTTAGCCGAGCTTATGGAGCCCGGCGAATTGCTCTTGACCGCACATCATCGCGACGATCAACTTGAGACCGTGTTACTGCGATTGCTACGTGGTAGTGGCGTTAAAGGTTTACGCGGTATATCGCCCAACATGCCATTCGGGCCCGGATACTTAGCGCGGCCGATGCTGGAAATATCTAAAGATGAGATCCGAAATTGCGCGAGCCTTTGGGGGCTCAACTGGATCGAAGATTCATCTAATCGCGACCAGTGTTTTGATAGAAACTACTTACGTAGCGAAGTCATTCCGCAATTACAGCAACGCTGGCCGGGCGTGGCTATTACCGCAGGGCGCGCGGCGCGCCAGATGGCTGCCGCACAGGAGCTTCTCGACTTCGCTGCAATCACAGATTCCTCCAAAGTGGAATCTCCGGCGCGGGTTTCGCAGGCCTATCTTCGTGAGTTATCCCAGTCGAGACGCGGAAATCTCCTTCGCTACCTAATTGGAGGACTAGGCTTGAGCGTACCGAATGCTGCCCAATTGAACCAGCTGATCTCGGCGATCGATGTCACGCGATCCGATGCTCAGACTCAGGTTCAGTGGCCTGGTGGGGAAGGTAGGATTTTCCGGGGCCAGCTTTACCTCTTTGAGCCATTGACTACGGCATCGGCCCCGGGTTACGAAGGTCGGCTCGAAATCAGCAAACCTTGGCAGGGACCCGAAGGTCGGCTCGAGTTATCTCAAGCCGATGGCGTAGGTCTATCGGAGGCTTGGGTCGCCAAGGGATTCACCGTTCGTTTCCGAACTGGCGGTGAGCGCTTCAAGCCTCTTGATTCTGCTCATTCGCGTAAGCTCAAAAAATGGCTACAGTTGGCTGGTATCGTGCCGTGGATGCGGCAGCGAATCCCGTTACTGTACTGTGACTCGATGCTAGTCGCTGTCGGCGATCTTTGGCTTAGCGACGAGGCTTGTAAGGCTGGGACTAACGGACCATCTTGGCAAGTCACATGGACTGATCACCCATCGATTGATTGACTCCAAAGCTCGCCAGAAATCGAAAAATATAAGAGTGACCGCTCCATAAGGCCAGTGAACTGCAACGTAAGATTCGTACTTTTTTGGAAAAGCTGATATTGAGAATACGGGAGTACGGGATTGAGTTAACCCAATAACGTAGAATTGCGACGTTAATATTGTTTGCGTATCAGTTTGAATATAATTGTAGTGTTTTGTCACCCTATTAAGCTGTATTAGTGGCCATTGGCACAGACTTTTGGTAGTTTGTAAGGCCGTCTTTAGGCATCAATTGAACGGATTTAGAAGTCGTAGACATTTCTTGCCGGGACCGTTGGCGACTAGTATGTTTTTCGCGATTGACAGGACGGGTAATGACTCGATTTATTTTTATCACCGGTGGTGTCGTCTCATCCTTGGGTAAGGGGATCACAGCAGCCTCGTTGGGTGCGATCCTCGAGACTCGCGGACTCAAAGTCCGGCTTATGAAACTCGATCCATATATCAACGTTGATCCGGGGACAATGAGTCCTTTTCAGCACGGTGAGGTGTTCGTTACGGAAGACGGTACAGAAACTGACCTGGATCTTGGGCATTATGAGCGCTTCGTAGAATCGAAGACTGGTCGTGACAGTAACTTCACAACTGGTCGAATCTATAGCAACGTTATCGCTAAGGAACGGCGCGGAGATTATCTAGGAGCGACGGTTCAGGTTATCCCTCATATTACCGATGAGATTATACAGAGTGTGAAGCGTGGTGCCGGTGATGCAGATGTCTGCTTGGTTGAGATTGGCGGTACAGTTGGTGATATAGAGTCTCTGCCATTTCTAGAGGCAATACGTCAGATGGGAGTTGAATTCGGGCGAGAACGAGCAATATATATCCACCTTACACTAGTGCCGTTTATTGCGGCGTCCTCAGAAATCAAGACCAAACCAACTCAGCATTCGGTAAAAGAGCTTCGTTCGATCGGAATTCAGCCGGATATTCTCGTCTGTCGTTCTGAGAAAAATTTGCCGGCGGAGCAACGGGCAAAGATCGCGCTCTTCACGAACGTGGAAGAACGCGCGGTTATTTCGGCTGTTGATGTTGATGATCTGTATAAAATCCCCCTAATGCTCCAGTCACAAGGCTTCGATGATATTGTTGTCGACAAACTGCGGCTTAAATGTAAGGTTGTCGATCTTAGTGAGTGGCAGTCCGTGGTCGATGCGCGCCAGAATCCCAAAGCGGAAGTCAATGTCGCAATGGTTGGAAAGTACGTTGATCTTAAAGATGCCTATATATCGCTGACCGAGGCGCTTTTGCATGCCGGCATTCACACGCGAACACGAATCAAGATCAGCTATGTAGAGTCGGAAGGTTTGGAGGAACAAGGTTTGGCAGGCCTAGAAGATGTGGACGCGATTCTTGTTCCTGGTGGCTTCGGAGATCGCGGGATCGAAGGCAAGATCCAGGCCGTAAGGCTGGCACGTGAGAAAGGGATTCCTTATTTAGGGATTTGTCTCGGACTTCAAATTGCGGTCATCGAGTTTGCGCGCGAGGTTGCAGGTTTAAAGGGAGCTAACTCGACAGAGTTCGAGCCTTCGACACCGCACCCGGTCATCGCATTGATTACTGAGTGGCAGGACCGAAGTGGAACCATTGAGGAGCGTTCGGAGGCTTCCGAACTTGGTGGAAGCATGCGTTTGGGTGCGCAGGAGTGCCAGCTCGTTTCTGGCTCGTTGGCACAGACTGCTTATGATGCTGATGCGATTCAGGAACGACACCGGCATCGCTATGAATTTAACAACCATTATATGGATCAGCTTCAGAGCGCCGGACTTCGGTTCTCGGGACTGTCCGAGGACGGTTTGGTCGAAGTGATAGAGCTGCCGGATCATCCATGGTTTCTCGCTTGTCAGTTCCATCCGGAATTCACTTCGAACCCGCGAAGCGGTCATCCGTTGTTTACGAGCTTCGTTGAGGCAGCTCGAACTCATCAGGGATTAAAGCTGCCTTGGGCTTCAGGAGAGTAGATTAGGTAATAGCGTAGTTGCATTACTGTTAATGGTCATATATCGAGATATTCATTCCGCTGTGGGTGATATGCACGGTAGTAGAATAGCTACCAGTTTAGAATAATTGTCGATGATACAGGTCTACAAATGAGCAAGATAAAGGATGTACGCGGGATAGAAATACTCGATTCGCGCGGTAACCCTACTGTTGAAGCTAAGGTAGTACTCGAGTCTGGTGTGATCGGTAGAGCGGCTGCTCCCTCGGGCGCCTCCACGGGAACTCGCGAAGCCGTTGAGTTACGAGATGCCGATACGGCACGATATCTAGGTAGGGGTGTTCTTGGCGCAGTAGCTAATATAAATGGTGAGATTAGAGAGCTTGCGATCGGTGCCGATAGTGCTGACCAGCAGTGGTTGGACCAAAATTTGAGTGAGCTTGACGGCACACCAAACAAATCCCGACTAGGAGCGAATGCCATACTTGCTGTTTCCTTGGCGAATGTTCGGGCCTCTGCTGAAGAGCAGGGTGTTCCGCTATATTGTTGTCTAGACGATCGCAAAGATTTCGTGATGCCGGTGCCGATGATGAACATAATTAACGGCGGCGCCCATGCTGACAATAGTGTAGATATTCAGGAGTTTATGATTATTCCTGTCGGTGCGCCGAGTTTCTCTGAGGCCTTAAGGTATGGAGCCGAGATTTTTCATACTCTAAAGTCCGTTTTGGCTGAGCGTGGCATGAATACGGCTGTGGGAGATGAGGGTGGATTCGCGCCGGATCTAGAGTCTAATGAGGCTGCGCTCGCGATCATAGGCGAGGCAGTAGAGAATGCAGGCTATACGCTTGGACGTGAGATCTATCTAGGCTTGGACGTGGCGAGTTCCGAGTTCTTTCATAATGGGCGTTATCATCTGGAGTCTGAAGGTCGTCAATTTGAATCAGGTGAGTTTTCTAACTATCTCGAAGATCTTGTTGCTAGGTATCCCATTGTTTCTATAGAAGACGGTATGGCGGAGGATGATTGGGATGGCTGGAGAATACATAGCGAACGTCTTCGTGACTCCGTTCAGTTGGTCGGAGATGACCTATTCGTGACTAAAACCGGTATTCTTTCACAGGGTATAGAGCAGAAGATTGCGAACAGTATCCTAATCAAACCTAATCAAATTGGGACGTTAACTGAAACTTTGCAGGCGATTTCTATGGCCGTAAATGCAGATTATTCCGCAGTTGTTTCTCATCGCTCGGGTGAGACAGAAGACACAAGTATTGCAGATATAGCAGTTGGAACTGCAGCGACGCAGATTAAGACTGGCTCACTCTGCCGCTCAGACCGTTTAGCGAAGTATAATCGGCTTTTACGTGTCGAGAAGGATTTAGGTACTGGAGTTAATTATGCTGGAGCCGATGCGTTCCCAGTTAAACTCTAGAATTGTAATGCGATTGCTCTTACTAGCTTTGACCTTTGTGTTTATCCTCCTACAAGGAAGATTGTGGTTTTCTAACGACGGGATGCGTGGGGTTCAGCTTCTAGACGATGCAGTAATCGCACGCTCGGAAGAGAATCGATCCCTAGCGGTACGAAACTCAGCTCTCGAAGCTGAGGTTCTAAATCTCAAGAATGAACTAGCGGCAGCGGAGGAACGAGCGAGAACCGAACTCGGCATGGTTGCGGAGAGTGAAACTTTCTACCAGATTACACCGTCTATAAGGCCTATGGGTGATCTTTAAGAGCAGGCTAGGAGGGGGTTGCGGGTTAACCTTTTTCCACAGGGCTCGATGTGGAACCGAGAGAACCGATGGGGTTTGTTACGAGCGATTTCCAAGTAGAATTCTTCACTCACCCATCGTGTGCGATCTGCGTCGTCTCAGAAGAACGTAGATAGCACCGCTTCCACCGTCACTCGCGAGAGCGGTGACAAATGCTAGTACCTCATTCCATTGCGCGAGCCATTGTTGCACCTTGCTTTTTAATACAGGACCACCTGGCCCTGAGCCAAGTCCTTTGCCGTGGATGACACGGACGCAACCCAGTTCATATTTGGCCGACTCGCAGATAAATTCTCGGAGATGCAGTTTGGCTTGGGGAGCTGTTAAGCCATGTAAATCGGCTTCGGCTTCAATGGTGTACCGACCCTTACGCAGTTGGCGAAACACTTTCTGCGAAAGCTCAGGGCGACAAAACGCAATCTCCTCCCCAGCTTGTTCGATAGAGTTTATTAGGTCAGGAGCGTTGAGACTTTCAGTTAGTAGATCTGTACGGGTAGTTCGCCTTTTTTTAGCCTTAGTCGGCGGACGCTTCGATCCTACTACTACTTGGACTGGTTGTAATCGCTTAACACCCCGCATTGCTTTCGCGAAAGCTTCCCGGTCTTTCTCGTTGATCACAGTTTCGGCTCCTTTTGTTACTGCGCTTCCAGTATAGTTACAGGATTCGTAGCGATTCCAGGGACCGGCACGTGCGAATCCTGCTTTCCAATGATGATGGTTACCAAGCTAAGGGCTTGCGCCTTTTGGCTGAAGGGCTTTCAGGTCTAGCAGAAATTACCATCGTTGCACCAGATCGTAACCGAAGTGGTGCCAGTAATTCACTGACTTTGGATTCGCCACTGCGCGTTGAGCAGTTAGAAAGTAACGTTTACTGCGTAAATGGGACACCTGCCGATTGCGTTCACGTTGCTATTACCGGGCTGCTTGATAAAGAGCCCGACATGGTTATCTCAGGGATAAACCACGGGGCGAATTTAGGCGATGACGTCATTTATTCTGGTACTGTGGCTGCCGCTATGGAGGGTCGGTTTCTCGGCCTACCGGCTTTAGCTGTTTCGCTGGTTCTTTCTGAGGAGTCTAATTTCGCTTCCGCTGTGGCGATTGTGCGTCAGTTTGTCAGCCAAATACAGGAAAATCCATTACCAAGTGGCACTATTTACAATATTAATATACCCGACCTTCCAGAGAGTTCCATAGCCGGTTATCAGTCAACCCGGCTCGGTTTTCGGCATAAGCCAGAGTCAGTAATTCAGTCGCGTGACCCTAAGAACCGCCCGATATACTGGATCGGTCCAGCGGGCGAAGCACAAGATGTTGGTGAAGGTACTGATTTCCATGCTCTGGCGAACGGCTGGGTTTCGGTCTCGCCTATAAAAGTAGATCTGACCGACCATGAAATTATCGAGTCAGTAGAGGACTGGTTGAGTGCCCTATAAATGAACAAGCGGGAGCATAGCGGTATAGGAATGACTTCCGCGAGAACCAGGGATCGCTTGATCGACCGTCTCAAGAGCGGAGGGGTAACGAACGAACTGGTCTTGGAGAGAATTCGAGAAATACCGCGCCATTTATTTGTCGATGAAGCTTTGGCAAGCCGTGCTTATGAAGACACGGCTTTGCCGATTGGATTTGGCCAGACAATCTCACAGCCATATATAGTAGCCGCTATGACTGCAGAACTGGTTGGTGACCTACATTACGGAGGAAAGCTAGGTAAAGTTTTGGAGATAGGTACCGGTTGTGGCTATCAAACTGCCGTTCTGGCACCTTTTGTCCAGCATATCTATAGTATTGAGCGCGTCCGGCCGCTGTTTCAACGAACTAATGAACGATTGCGGGCGCTCGATATCAAGAACGTGACGTTGCGCTGTGGAGATGGATGGGATGGCTGGAAAAGCCAAGCGCCGTTTGATGGGATAATAGTTGCAGCTGCTCCGCAGGCAATACCACACGAGTTACAGAAACAACTCAGTGATGGGGGGCGACTCTTAATTCCAGTAGGTAGTAGCGGTAAGCAAGACCTGATTTGTATTGCCCGAGAGGGTGATGATTATCAACGAACTGAACTGGGCCTAGTGAGCTTTGTTCCGCTTTTGAAAGGGATAGAACGTTGAGGATATTCTCTGTTCTATATGAACGGGTTGTTCGCTGGGTGGCGCATCCTCATGCGGAGCGTTATCTCGCCGGTTTGAGTTTTGCAGAGTCGTCATTTTTTCCTATACCGGTTGATGTCATGCTTGCGCCAATGACACTAATCCGGCCTGATCGGGGATGGCGTTTCGCGTTCATCACTACAGTTGCATCAGTTGCTGGTGGGGTTGCTGGTTATGTAATTGGTTGGTTGGTGCTTGATTCAGTCGAGCCGCTGTTGATGTCGCTTGGTTATTGGGACGCTTACGTACGGTCTATCGAATGGTTTATGGAGTGGGGTTTCCTAGCTGTTCTGCTTGCGGGGTTCTCGCCGATACCCTATAAAATTTTTACGATTGCGGCCGGAGCCCTGCATATGTTTTTACCAGTATTTGTTCTAGCTTCGTTGGTAGGTAGAGGGGGAAGGTTTTTTCTCGTTGCTGGGTTAGTTATCTATGGTGGGGAGCAGATGGAACGTCGTGTGCGCGCTCATATAGATATTATCGGTTGGCTGATTGTCGCGGTCGGTATGTTTGGGATTCTCCTGTTACGGTTGCTTTGACAGGAAATTTCTGTAGTGAAGAACCAGCATCTTGTGCCTGCAACCGGCCAGCTAAGACAATTCATCTATTTCTTTGTGCTGCTTGCCAGCGGTTGTAATACTTCGCTCGTAAACTACGAAGCCGTTACTCATGTCGTCCGGTCTGGCGAGACGCTCTATACGATCGCTTGGTATTATGGATTAGATCATTTGCAGCTTGCGCGGTTTAACGGACTCGAAAATCCCGACTTAATCTATGTTGGACAACGACTTAGTCTGCGAACTGCTGGTGTGCAGTGTGAGACTGAAAGCATCGCTAACATGTCTGCCCCGCAGCCAGGTCCAGCCGCTATGCCAAAGACATTTCCGCTAGTATGGCAGTGGCCTGCTGAGGGGAGATTGATCCGTAATTTTGGTTCCAGTTCCGGTCTGGGAAATGGAATCGGCATCGGTGGTTCGGTTGGTCAAGCTATTCATGCTGCCGCGCCCGGGCGCGTTGTTTATGCTGGTAACGGCCTAATCGGTTATGGGCAGCTAGTAATCGTTAAACACAATGATACTTATCTCAGCGCCTATGGTCACAATAGCCGTCTAATCGTTTCTCAGGGAGAAGATGTTATACGCGGGCAAACCATCGCGGAAATGGGGATAGGACCGGAGCGTCGACCACAGCTCCATTTTGAAATTAGACGTAACGGTTCTCCTGTGGATCCGTTACAACATCTTACTCGATAAAACGTTATGGTGATTAATTTATGAAAAGTGCGGCGACTACGTCGCGACCCTCGTGTACGAGTAAGTTATAGGTTCGGCAGGCAGCGGGAGTATCCATAATTTCAAGTCCGACACCTTGGATCGCGAGGTCGGTCATGAGATCAGTGTTTGGTAGCACCAGATGGCGTCCGGTACCTAGGAGTACTATCTTAGGGTTTAAATTTATTGCGGGTTGTAAATCTGCGGCTTTCAGTGTTTTCGGTGATGTCACAGCCCAGTAGAGGAGAATATCTTGCGCAGACAGTATCAGGTGACTGCGGAGCCATTTATCGCCTATGCGAATGGCGGCAGGTTCCCACGCGCTGACAAGATTGACATCGGATGTTTCTAGCGTGAGTTTCAACTTTCTATATCAAGTAACTAGGCTTGCCGTACATTATAGGCGCCTTAACATCATCTTGTGGCTAGGGATATAACGGATGCCTACTATCCAACGCCGACAGAGAGTGCCGGGATCCGAAAGTTGGTGCTGGCCGCCTGAAACTCATCGTGTCCTAAGGCAGGTGTTGTCTTCACGTCCGATAGCGTCACCCAAAGAGCTTGATTTAAATCTTAGTGGTTTGCGTCCTGTCGGCGAATTCGACGGACTTGAAGATGCTGTTCAGCTCCTATGTAGGCATCGAAACGGATGCATTTTGATTGTCGGGGATTTCGATGCTGATGGAGCGACTAGTGCAGCGCTTATGTATCTGTGCCTTAGAAGTCTAGGTTTTGCAAAAGTGAATTTCTTTATACCTGACCGATTCGAACTCGGTTACGGATTGACAACCGAGGTTGTAGAGCGGATAAAAGGTAGCGGCCCTACGCTGCTTGTGACCGTTGATAATGGGGTCACGAGTATCGACGGCGTGGCCGCCGCACGCGCGCTGGACATCGATGTGTTAGTTACCGATCACCATCTACCTGGTGCAGAGTTACCGGTAGCAAACGTGATCGTTAACCCAAATTTGCACAATAGCCATTTCTCCGGAAAAAATCTCAGCGGTGTCGGTGTTGTTTTTTATTTGCTTGCGGCTCTCGGAAGAGAGCTAGATGAACCCGGTTGCGTTACCGAATACCTTGACCTTGTGGCGCTCGGTACAATTGCTGATCTTGTGCACTTGGATCACAGTAATCGAATTTTGATCGACGAAGGACTACGTCGAATTAGAGCAGGAAGATGTCGGCCCGGGATAAGAGCGCTTTGCCAGGTAAGTGAGATTGCCTGGGAAGATGTGACGGGCACGAATCTGGCTTATCAGGTTGCCCCACGGCTGAATGCGGCAGGCCGCCTGGACGATATGACGGTTGGAGTTCGTTGTCTGATTAGCGACTCTGAGACAGACGCGCTGGCGTTCGCTGAATCTCTCGATGCATTAAATCGTAAGCGGAGAGTTATAGAGTCGAAGATGAAAGCGGAAGCGGCTCTTCTTGTCGATGAAGAGCAACTATTATTGTCCGGCCATCTACCAACTATCCTGTGCTTATTTCGAGATGATTGGCATGAAGGTGTCGTTGGACTGATTGCCTCGCGTATTAAGGATAGTTGCCACCGACCCGTATTTGCTTTTACGTCAACGGACTCAGGACAATTAAAGGGATCCGGCCGGTCGGTTCCAGGATTCCACTTACGAGATGCGCTAGTAGACGTTAATGCTGCGCACCCAGGTCTGATTTCTCGCTTTGGTGGACACGCGATGGCCGCAGGACTCTCTCTAGATCTAAGTGGATTCGATACTTTTCGTGCTGCTATAGCCCGTTTGGGACAAGAGCGGCTAAGCCCTGAGCATCTTGCGCAGCGTATTTTGACCGATGGTGAGCTCAAAGCTGCCGATCTCAATTTGGAGGTGGCTACACTGTTACGTGACGCGGGCCCGTGGGGCCAGGGTTTTCCAGAGCCGTTATTTGAGGGTCGATTCGAGTTGTTGGGGCAGAGAGTCGTAGGGAACAAGCATCTAAAAATGAGTGTTCAGCTTGTGGGTAGCGTTGGGCGTCTGGACGCGATTGCATTCAATATGGAGCCCGGTAATTGGCGCAAAGGAGATGTGTTGACACTCGTTTATCGATTGGGATTGAACGATTATTTCACCGTCCCACAGATCCAACTAGTGGTCGAATTTATTGATTCAGACGCGGTTACAGAGGCCTACTAGCACTTGCTCTGCATGGGAGAGTTAGGTGGATTAGGTTATCATTTATTATCAGTCATCAGTGTAGATAAACTGTGGAATTGGAACCCAATCAAATTAATTCTATGATCCTGGATCTCCAGGCGCGTTGCGATGCGCTAAGGGGGTATCTTTGACTACGATGGCAAACGTGATCGTCTTGAAGAAGTAGATAGAGAATTAGAGGACCCAGATGTTTGGGGCGAGCCTGATCGGGCTCAAGCGCTTAATAAGGAGAGAGCTTCACTTGAGGCTGTTATAGAATCTCTGGCTACTGTTTATAGTTCTTTAAAAGAGGCACAAGAACTCTATAGTTTAGCGGAGGAAGAACAGGATACCGATACGTTCGCAGATATTGCTGAAGACGTTCAGAAGGTCAGCAGCTCGGTCGAGAAGCTAGAGTTTCATCGTATGTTTTCGGGCGAGTTGGATAAGCACAATGCGTTTGTTGATATTCAAGCGGGTTCGGGTGGTACCGAAGCCCAGGATTGGGCTGAGATATTGTTGCGTATGTATTTGCGCTGGGCGGAGTCCCGCCGTTTTGATGCGGACATTCTCGAGCTGTCTCCAGCGGATATCGCGGGGATAAAGAGTGCGACCGTGAAATTTTCGGGTGAGTATGTTTTCGGCTGGCTGCGCACAGAGACTGGGGTGCATCGCCTTGTTAGGAAGTCACCCTTCGATGCTGGGCATCGTCGACACACGTCATTCGCAGCTGTATTCGTTTCCCCCGAACTCGAAGACACTATCGATATCGAGATCGATCCGAGCGATATTAGAATCGATGTATATAGAGCCAGTGGGGCAGGTGGTCAGCATGTTAACAAGACCGAGTCCGCTGTGCGCATTACACATGTACCGTCTGGTGTTGTCGTGCAATGTCAGAACGACCGTTCCCAGCATAAGAATCGTGCGACCGCGATGGGGCAACTCAAGGCTAAGCTATATGAGCAGGAGCAACAGAGGCGTCGGGATGCAGCCGCCGTGCTCGAGGATAGTAAAGCAGATATAGGCTGGGGAAGTCAGATTCGTTCTTACGTCTTGGACCAATCTCGGATTAAGGATTTGCGGACAGGTGTGGAGACTAGCAACCCGGGTGCTGTACTCGACGGTGCGATAGATAGCTTTCTTGAGGAAAGTTTGAAGCAAGGATTGTAAAAACGATGGGTGATACTAGTGACCAGAATGAAAATAGACTAATAGCGGAAAGGCGAGAAAAGCTTACTAAGCTTCGTGAAAGTGGCGTTGCGTTTCCGAATGATTTTCGTCGTAGCTCCGTTGCTGAAGAGCTCCACTCAACTTACGGGAAGCGTAGCCCTGAATCTCTGGAAATCGAGATGCCAATGGTTCACGTTGCTGGTCGTCTCATGGCAAAACGTGTTATGGGCAAGGTTAGCTTTGTCAAGATCCAAGATAGGTCAGATCAGATACAGCTCTATGTGGAAAGGGATCGCGTTTCGATTGATGTTTATCAGGATTTTAAATCATGGGATGTGGGCGATATTGTTGCTGCGACCGGTCCCTTGTTTAAGACTAAGACTGGTGAATTATCTGTAAAGACTGACGAGTTGCGCTTGCTTGTTAAGTCTCTCCGTCCGATGCCCGAAAAATGGCATGGAATATCGGATAAGGAACTCAAGTTGAGGCAGCGATACCTTGATCTTATAGTCAATGAGAGAACACGCGAAATTTTCACTCTTCGCATCGAGCTGATCCGGTTTATTCGTTCGTTCCTTGACACGATGGGTTTCTCTGAAGTGGAGACGCCGATGATGCAGCCGATTGCTGGTGGTGCGCTCGCGAAACCGTTTGTTACCCATCACAATGCCCTGGATATGGACCTTTACTTACGAGTTGCGCCTGAGCTTTATCTCAAGCGTCTTCTCGTTGGTGGCATGGAGAATGTCTACGAGATAAACCGCAGTTTCCGAAATGAGGGGACGTCGACGCAGCATAACCCCGAATTCACGATGCTCGAGCTATATCAGGCGTATGCATGTTATGAGGATCTTATGGCGTTAACCCAGAATCTGATACGGGAAGCGTCCCGAACGCTTCTGGGTGACGTTGTTGTTCAGTATCAGGGGCAGATTTTTAATTTTGGTAATACCTTTGAAGAGCTTACTGTCGAGGGAGCCCTGAGGCGTTTCAATCCAAATCTCCGCGATTGTGATTTAAGGGATGTTGACGTATTGAAACGGACTTGCGAGGAAAGCGATATTCCGGTCCGAGATGACTTTGGTGCTGGCAAATTGCAGATAGAGATTTTTGAGAAAACGGTCGAGCCGCACTTAAGTATGCCAACCTTCGTTACACAATATCCGGCGGAGGTATCCCCGCTTGCTCGTTGTAATGACGAGGACTCCTTCGTAACCGATCGATTTGAGTTGTTTATGGGTGGGAGAGAAATTGCTAACGGCTTCTCGGAACTCAACGACCCTGAGGATCAGGCGCGGCGTTTCAAAGCTCAAGTCGAAGCGAAATCGTTAGGGGATGAGGAAGCGATGTTTTATGATGCCGACTATATTCGGGCGCTCGAATATGGGATGCCGCCAGCGGCAGGACTGGGTATCGGTATCGACCGCCTTGTGATGTTGCTGACAGATTCGTCGTCTATCCGTGAAGTCGTGCTATTTCCGCATCTCAGGCCTGAAGCCTGAGAATCTAAATGTCCCAGTAAGGTAGCGGTTGGCGCCGCAACATCACTGCGCTATTGTTTTCGTAGTACAGCGGCTGATTTGCTTTGTCTAGTTGGGTGACAGCTAGTATCTCGACGAGTCCATTCGCTGATACGGCTCGGACGACTTCACCTGCCACAGTGTTTGATCCAGTTACAATTTTTTTGCCTATCTTAGGGGGGTCTCGATGATTGGCTGAAAAGCGTAGCATACGGCGTTTTATAGTGCCTAGATTTTGTGTGCGAGCAATAATTTCCTGACCGGGATAGCAGCCTTTGGTTCTACTAATCGCGCCGAGTAGATCGAGATTCAACATCTGCGGAATAAATCGATTTTGTAGTGCTGCTGTCAGTTGTGGTAGACCGAGGGAAACCTCTTCTAACTCAGTATCGGTGCCCTTGCCTTGCGGTAGTTTAGTCGCTAATTTACCGAGGGTGGCTGGTAAGCCGATCGCGTAAACGAGTGTTGAACCTAGGCGGAGCCAGAGTAATCCTCGTGCATCAGTTTGTTCGCCGGTCTCTAGAGGTAGGCCTATCCCGTATTCGCGTAACCAACTGTCCACTGAGCCAACTAGCGCAGCCGCTTGCCACCGGTCGCCAGCGTTACTAATTCTGACATGGTCGCGAAGTACGAACTGTTTAAGGTCTATAACTATAGAGTCCACTAGATCGTTGGTAGTGATTAGTAGCCAGTAGTTTTCTACCCGCAGAATGCGAACAATAGCTTTAACTTTTCCGGCTGGACTATGCCAAGCAGCTAGGGGCGCAGTATTTGTACGGAAAGTTTCAACGTCCTGACTTAACTGGTTGTGGAGAAATCGCGCAGTATCCTCTCCTTCGAGTCGAATGAAGCCGACTTTACTCAAAGGGCATAAGGATGGACTGCTACTAGATGTCGGTTGCATCGGTCGCTATTGTTCTCGGTAATCTAATTTACGCATAGGATACCGTGTTGTGCCAAGATCAGGCTAGGGTGCGTAAGTTGGTAAATTCTGGCAGACTTACGCGGATGGGAAATGTTAATAGCCTGCAGGCTGATGCCGGTCAAGCTTCACAGCCACGAGTGGTTGGTACCGAAGGAGGCACCTCGACGCGTGCGATAGAGCCAGCGATTGATTCACCGAAACTAAGAGAGATAGGTGGGCCCAAGGGCATAGAACCAACTCGATTCGGTGATTGGGAGCGTGCCGGCCGTTGTATCGATTTTTAGTAATGGCAAACCTTTTCGCTACTATTCCGAAACTAATCTAGGAAGGTTGAATATTATGGGCAGGGTCGAGCGACCTTTGTCGCCGCATTTGCAGGTCTATCGACCTCAGATAACGAGCGTTCTATCTATCTTTCACCGTATGACGGGGGTCGCCTTGTCAGCAGGTGTAATCTTTCTCGTTTACTGGCTCGTTGCTCTTTCTGC
>Ga0310344_10000791_pt1 | contig 24569 bp, 23 predicted proteins | sample HC15DNA20200_MG_FD_203801 | JGI IMG/M metagenome (GOLD analysis project Ga0310344, IMG submission 203801) | Marine microbial communities from station ALOHA, North Pacific Subtropical Gyre - HC15-DNA-20-200_MG | ecosystem: Environmental > Aquatic > Marine > Oceanic | place: Pacific Ocean: North...
TTCTAGAATTGTGGGTGGAGCTGCTACCTACTTTAGTATCGCGGCTTCATTCTTTACAGATGTCAGGCTTGTCGCGGTCATAGGTGAAGATTTTTCTTCGGACAAATTAGAATTATTTGAGAATCGGCGGATCGATTTAACTGGGCTTCAACGTGTTCCAGGTGAGAGTTTTCGTTGGAAAGGCAAATACAATTTTGATTTAAGTGCTAGAGAAACGATATACACAAAACTTAACGTTTTTGAAGAGTTTAGTCCTCAGATACCGAGTCCGTTTCGCGATACACCATATGTGTTTTTAGCAAATATTCACCCGGCTCTTCAGATGCAAGTTCTAGAGCAGGTTGTCGCTCCAAAATTTGTTGCCTTAGATACTATGAATTATTGGATCCAAGGTAACCTCGAGGAACTGAAACAGGTTCTTGCAAAGGTTAATGTAATCATAATTAATGATGAGGAAGCACGCGATCTTACGGGGAAAACTAGTTTAGTAAAAGCTGCCAACATGATTAGAGATCTTGGTCCTAAGCGTGTCATTATAAAACGCGGAGAGCACGGGGTGCTCATGGTTAATGGCGAGGATTTTTTTGCAGTTCCTGGCTTTCCTTTAGGTGAGGTGTCTGATCCAACAGGTGCGGGTGATACCTTTGCAGGGGGATTTGTCGGATATTTGGCTGCTTCTGATCAAGTTACAGAGGAGACATTTGCAGAGGCTGTAATTGCAGGTAGTACGATGGCCTCGTTTGCAGTTGAGGATTTCGGTCTTGATCGGTTGTTACGATTAACGGACGCTTCGATTAGGGACAGATTTAAAGCATTCTACAAGTTGACGCATTTTGAGCCTCCTTTTTAATCGTTGTGTTCAGCTTGAGTCTGTACTCGTAGTTCCGCACGAGAATCTAAATTTGCCATGGTTTCAGGATACACAGCAACTAAAATGGAAAAATCTAAGCACAAGAAGTCTGATTGGCTTCTTGTGTGTGTGCTCGCATGGTTTATTCCTGGGAGCGGTCATATGTGGTTGGGTAGGCGTAATACTGGATTAATGTTTCTCGGAGTTCTTTCTCTAATGTTTTTCGTTGGGTTGTGGCTTCAAGGAACTTTGTTTCCATTTGATTTCGGACAACCTTTAGTTGTGCTCGCCGCCTTTGCAGAATTTGGAATGGGCGGAATGTATGTCTTTGCCATTTTTATGGGTATAGGAGACGGAAGTGTTGTCAATCCAACACACGAACATGGTAATACTTTCCTCATTGTGTCTGGTTTGTTGAATGCGCTTGTGGTGCTGGATGCCTATGACATAGTTCATGGACGGAAGTAGACGAGGCCGTTCAATATGAGAAGTCATTTTTTTCTGATGGTTCTGTTTTCAAGTTGTGTGGCCCTTGTTTTTGCACAGCTAATGCGTGATAAGTTTGAATATCAGGTTCGCTTCGGTATGTTGCTATGGTGTGGTTTTATAGTGGCGGCATTATTTTTTGCATGGCTTATGTACCCGATGCCGCTTTGAATGAAGAAATTTGTTAAGCATTAAATTAGGCAGATGTCTTTCAGAAATGCTTTTTGGCTTTGGAGTCCCGTAGCAAGTATGGTGGGACTAATATTCTTGGTTTCGTCTAATCCGTCTCCTCCTCGGATGCCAGAAGGTTTGTCACATGGTTTAATCCACGGATTAACTTATTGTGTTCTTGCGATGTTTATTCTGAGGGCATTAGCATCTGGTGATTGGAAGAAAGTCACTCTTGTTCGAATGGGTTGTTCATTAGTACTAAGCATGTTTTATGGTCTTACTGATGAATTTCATCAGATGTTTGTGCCAGGGCGTGTAGCCGATGTTTACGATCTACTTGCAGATACCGTTGGGGCTATTATCGGTGTGTTTGTTGTATGGACGTGTAGCCGCTTGTTACGAATGAGACATTCTTGATAGAAACAGAAAATATTATGAAAAATTTGAGCATCGTGAAAGACAGCAACACTAAAGTTGCGAAAGTAACTATTGAGCGGCCAAAAGTGCTGAATGCACTTAATGAGTTGACTATCATTGAACTTCTAAGCATCTTCCAAGAGTTATCCAAAGACAATGATGTTCGCGCAGTAGTTCTTACTGGTTCCGGTGAAAAAGCCTTTGTTGCTGGTGCAGACATTAGTGAACTAGCACGGTTGTCGCCGACGGAGGCAAGACAGGTCGCCCAAAAAGGGCAGTTGATGTGTGACTCAATTGCTGGGTTAGAAAAGCCTGTCATTGCGGCTATTAATGGTTTTGCGCTTGGAGGTGGCTGTGAACTCGCGATGGCCTGTACTATAAGGATCGCATCCAATACGGCAAGAATAGGCCAACCTGAGATAAATTTAGGATTAATTCCAGGATTTGGAGGAACTCAACGACTGCCAAGGTTTGTGGGTTCTGGGCTTGCCTTGGAACTTCTTTTAAAAGGAGATCCGATTTCAGCGGATGAAGCTTTTCGTATTGGCTTGGTCAATCGAGTCGTGACAAAAGAAGCGTTGATAAGCGAGGTGATGTCGTTGGCTGCCGTTCTTGCGAGTAAGCCTCCTCTTTCGGTCCGTTATATTCTGGATGCTGTACGACGGGGTATTCAGATGTCGTTGGCCGATGGATGTGATTATGAAGCCTCTCTTTTTGGATTAGTTGCGGCCACGGAAGATAAGAGGGAAGGCACGCACGCGTTTCTGGAAAAAAGACAAGCGGAGTTTAAGGGACAGTGAAAGCTTTTCCACGAGATAAAAGAGAGTCGGATAGTGGTCTAAAGGATGCATGTATTGCATTGGTGGTTTCTTCCTATCACAGTTCCATAACTGATTCTTTGAAGGATGGTGCCCTAGCAGCTTTAAAGCAGACGGGCTTGAATATGGACCGGCAAGTTGTTTTGTCAGTTCCGGGTGCATTTGAGATTCCCATTGCGGCACAGAAGGCAGCGAAAACTTTAAGGTTTGATGCAATTATCTGTTTAGGTTGCTTGATTCGTGGGGAAACCCCTCATTTTGAATATATTGCCTCCGCAGTGGCAAATGGTGTCATGAGGTCGTCACAATTAACAAACATACCAATGACTTTTGGAATTTTGACCACCAATAGCATAGAAGAAGCTCTAGCCAGAACTGGCCCTGAAGAATCGAATAAGGGATGGGAAGCGGCAAATGCGGCAATAGACCTCATAGAAACTATTCGACAAATTAATCTTATTGACAATGGTGTATCCAACAAGCGATGACTCATCGACCGGATTCAGAGCGGCATCGTAGTCGAGAAGCGGCCTTGCAGCTGCTTTATCAATGGGAGATAGGAAAGCTCGACGCCGTCGCCATTGATGAAGCGAGTCGGTTTTTCTGGCGCGCTCATCCGGCTCCAGATTCACGCCGCAAATTCGCCATGGTTCTTGTTAAAGGAACAGCAGATCGATTAAACATAATCGATCCTCTGTTAGAGATAAATGCAAAGAATTGGCGACTTTCACGTATGGCTGTTATCGACCGACTCATTATGAGGATGGCCTTGTACGAACTGTTGTTTACTGATACACCTAAAGCTGTCGTCATTGACGAAGCACTTGAGTTAGCCAAGAAGTTTAGTGGAGATGAAGCGGTGAGTTTTGTTAACGGCATTCTCGATGCTGTTAGTCGACAATTCGACGAGCAAAACGAATCTAATAGCAGGGATTCCATAGGGGGACCATAAGTGTATGAATGATGATCGTGGACCCGATCAATTACGGCAACGACGAGAGAATCTCGAGAAACTGGGCGAACTAGGTATTGATCTTTATCCTCATAAGTTTGATTTTACAGACACGGTTTCTGAGTTGATCGAGCGGTTTGAAGGACTGGATACTGATGCCCTGGAAGAACGACAGGCGAAAACGAAAGTTGCCGGGCGTATTTTGGGAATACGCAGTTTTGGTAAGGCAAATTTTCTTGTTCTTTCTGATGGCCGAACTCGAATACAGATTTACGTTAGAAAAGATGCTCTTGCTGAACAAGAATTTAAGATATTCAAGCTATTAGATATTGGAGATCAGATAGGAGTTGACGGACGGATTTTCCGGACTCGTACTAATGAATTAACAGTGTGGGCGAGTCGGTTGCAGTTCCTCGCTAAATGTTTAATTCCACTGCCGGAGAAGTGGCACGGGCTGACAGACGTTGAGATTCGGTATCGACAACGGTACCTTGATCTTATTGTTAATGAATCCGCTAGGACTGTATTTGAAGTTAGAAGCCAAACGTTGTCGTCTATTCGTCGTTTTTTTGATGCCCGAGGATACTTGGAAGTCGAAACCCCGATGATGCAGTCTCTTGCAGGTGGAGCACTCGCGCGACCGTTTGTCACTCATCATAATGCATTAGATCTTCCTCTGTATTTGAGGATTGCACCTGAGTTGTATCTAAAACGTCTTGTGGTGGGCGGTATTCAAAGGGTTTATGAGATTAATCGAAACTTCAGAAATGAAGGGATTTCGACTCAGCATAATCCTGAGTTTACGATGCTTGAATTTTATGAGGCATATAGTGATTATCAATCTCTCATGGAACTTACGGAAAAGTTGTTTAACCAGATCGCTGTGGATGTAATTGGCAAGACTGATTTTGTTTTTGGTGAGAATACGATTTCCTTTGCGACCCCTTTTAAACGCGTGTCACTGAGAGAGGCTGTCTGTAATTCTCTGAACAAAGAATTGGATTCTGATGTTTCTGAGGAAGAGCTTCGTGACCCAGTTTGTGTCGGACAACTTGCTGAGCGTTTAAACGTTGAACTTCCAGATAATGCTGGTGCCGGTAAGACAACGGTCGCACTATTTGAACAGTTTTGTGAGAAAAAAATAATTCAACCAACTATTGTTTATGATTTTCCTACCGAAGTATCGCCTTTATCAAAGCAGAAAAATGATGACCCAGACACCGTTGAAAGATTTGAGTTGTTTGCTGGCGGAATGGAAGTGGCGAATGCGTTTAGTGAGCTAAATGATCCGATTGAACAGCGCCGACGTTTTCAGGATCAATTAGCCGAGAGAGATAAAGGTGATGATGAAGCGCACGCTATGGATGATGATTATGTTCAAGCTCTGGAATATGGTCTTCCTCCTACGGCAGGTGAAGGTGTTGGAATCGATCGTCTTGTAATGTTACTGACGAATAGTTTGTCCATTCGAGATGTGATTTTATTTCCATTAATGCGGCCGAAAAGTATCGAATAGGTATGCTGGTTAATTTTGAGTTTTACATCGCAAAGCGATATCTTCTTGCTCGTCGCAAGCAGGCCTTCATTTCCTTGATCTCCCTAATCTCTACTGTTGGTGTTGCACTGGGAGTTATGGCGCTAGTGGTAGCGGTAGCTCTCATGACTGGATTACAACGAGAATTGACCGATCGCATTACTGGTTCTGAGGCGCACGTTTATGTGTGGAACGTTGAGGAGGGAGGCTTCGGAGATTATAAAGAGGCAGCACGACGACTTAGTGAATTTCCCCGTGTATTAGCTGCGGCTCCTTCCATTCTCGGAAAAGCTCTTGCGACCACTCGTAATGGGGAAGCTTTTATAACGTTAAAAGGGATTGATCCGTCTTTTGAACAGCATGTGACGGAGGTTGCAAACGCGGTTAATGAGGGAAGTTTATTCGACCTTGATAATGTTGGGAACGAAGACTCTATCTTGGGAGGAGTTGTGATTGGTCGAGGAGTAGCTGAACAGCTGGGCGCATTCGTTGGTGACGAGATTACATTGATTACGCAACATGGCACTCTGTCACCATTAGGAATGATTCCTCGGCCACGTCGACTGCGTGTTGTTGGAACATTTAGTTTGGGGCTTTATACCTATGACAACGAGTACGGCTTCGTTGTGTTGGATGTTGCTAAAAAAATTCTTCAAAAAGATCGTGTCGAATTAATGGAGCTCAAGATAGATGATATGTATCAGTCGCGTGGTGTTGCCGAAATGGTTTCAGGTGAGTTAGGCGCAGGCTACATTACAGAAGATTGGTCCCAATTAAACCAGTCATTATTTTCTGCGTTGTGGTTAGAGAAAATGGCAATGGCAATTACCATTGGCCTCATCGTAATGGTGGCTGCTTTAAACATTGTTGCATCTCTTATTTTGCTAGTTATGGAAAAGAGTCGAGATATTGCAATTCTTAAAACGATGGGTGCAGGTACAGAAAGCATAACGAAGATATTTTTTCTCCAAGGGGCAATTATTGGGTGTGTCGGCACCGGAATAGGGGCAATTGGAGGATATATACTGGCGACAATATTGGATCGTTATCGCTTAATTCGCTTGAACGCAGAAGTTTATGATCTTTCTTATGTGCCCTTTACCATAGAAGTGTTTGATTTTTGGCTCATTATAGTAGCTGCGTTGTCCGTCTGTTTTGTTGCGACGATCTATCCTGCTCGCCAGGCATCTCGAGTAGATCCGGCAGAGGCTCTGAGGTATCAGTAGCAATCAAGGTAATCATTTCCATGGCTTTTCTTCAACTAATAAACATATCGAAATCTTATTCAGTGGCCGGTCAGAATTTGCAGGTTCTTAAGGACATAAGTCTTTCAATAAAAAAGGGCGAGATGATCGCAATAGTTGGGGCCTCAGGTGTGGGTAAAAGCACGTTAATGCATCTCGTTGGAGGGTTAGATCGTTGTGATGGTGGGCAAGTGCAACTGGGAAGTGAAAATCTTTCAGAAATGGCTGAGGTAGAGCTCGTAAGGTTTAGAAACAGGAATATCGGATTTGTTTTTCAGTTTCATCATTTGCTACCAGAGTTTAGCGCGCTTGAAAACGTTGAAATGCCGTTGCGTATTGCGGATGTCTCATCGAAAGCTGCTTCAGAGCGGGCGAGAATTCTTCTCGAGAAGGTTGGGCTCTCGGATCGCCTGAGTCATCGTCCCGGTATGCTGTCGGGCGGGGAGCAGCAGCGAGTCGCGGTTGCCCGTGCTCTTGTGATGCGCCCGGCTCTTTTGCTTGCAGACGAACCGACAGGAGATTTAGACGCTGATACTGCTGATGCGCTCCATAATTTACTCCGGGAGATGCATGCTGATTATCGGCTAACTTCTGTAATCGCGACTCACAATACTCGACTTGCGGGTCTTTGTGACCGTGTGTTTCATCTCGAGAAGGGCAGCCTGTCTTGCTAATAGAAATTCTCGGTTCCCTTCCTATTAAGATTTTCCTCTATAATTTAGGAGTGGCTTGGCTTCCAAAAGGATTGGATTTTTAACGGGTATCGTGCATGTTTGAGCGTTATACAGAACGTGCTCGACGCGTACTTTTCTTTGCTCGTTATGAGGCGAGTCAGCTTGGGAGCATTTCTATCGAGACTGAGCATCTGCTGCTCGGCTTGATTCGTGAGGGTAAAGGTCTCACGAATAGAATTTTTTCGAGATCCCATCTGTCACTCGAGAGCATTCGTAGCGAAATTGAGGGGCGGAGTGTCTTTCGAGACAAGGTTTCAACTTCGGTTGAGATTCCATTTAGCACCGAAACGAAAAGAGTCCTACAACATGCTTCTGAGGAAGCAGATCGGCTGCTTCACAATTACATTGGCACAGAACATCTTTTACTAGGAATACTTAGGGAGGAGCGTTCGGTCGCGGCCAATATCCTTTCTGATAAGGGAATGCGTCTCAACAGTGTTCGCGAAGATGTTGTGCAGTTGTTGAACGAGAAAACGGTTGTTACTCCTTCAAAAGAGACTCCGTTGCTTGAAGAGTTTGCGAGAGATTTGACTGAGGCTGCGACCAAAAATAATAATGATCCTTTGGTGGGTCGCCGAGTAGAACTCGATCGTCTGCAGCAGGTGTTATGCCGACGGACGAAGAATAATGCTCTTTTGATTGGTGAGCCCGGTGTTGGTAAGACGGCGATAGTGGAAGGTTTGGCGCAAAGAATTGCTTCGGGGCAGGTATCTCATTTTCTTGCTGAAAAGCGTGTGCTGTCTCTTGATATATCTTTGATTGTTGCTGGAACAAAGTATCGAGGTCAATTCGAGGAAAGGCTAAAGTCAATAACGAAAGAACTGGTTGATAACCCAGATATCATAATTTTTATTGATGAGCTGCATACAATAATTGGCGCTGGTTCTGCAGAAGGGTCTCTTGATGCTGCAAATATTCTTAAGCCTTCTTTATCGCGAGGTGAACTAAGGTGTATCGGAGCCACTACCCCAAGTGAATACAGGAAGTACATTGAGAGAGATCGTTCACTAGAGAGACGGTTTCAGGCTATCCGTATAGAACAACCTACCGAATCGGAAACCACTGAAATTTTGATGGGCATTAAAGAGCGGTATGAATCATTTCATCGTGTTACCTATACTCGAGAGGCGATAGACTCGGCTGTTCGACAATCGAGCCGATATATAACCGATCGATTTCTTCCAGATAAAGCAATTGATTTGTTAGATGAGGCTGGCGCCTGTGCGAAATTGCGGCAAGCTGGTCATAGTAAGGAATATAGTGAAATAAATAAGAGTATCCGAGTCGCTGTCGAACAACTAGAGAATGCGACTGTTCAAAAAGACTATGAACGTGTTCAATTCTTCCGTGAACAAGAATTGTTGGCTCGTGAGAATCTTCGGTTTGTAAAAGAGAAATTTGATGTTTCGTCTGAGTCGGAACTGCTGGAGATTGACAGGCAGCAAATCGATGAAGTTGTTTCTGAATGGACGGGCGTTCCAGTAGCATCATTTAATCAAGATGAGAGTGAAAAATTGTTGCAAATGGAAGCTCATTTGCATCGTCGAGTCGTAAGTCAAGACCGTGCGATTTCAGCTTTGTCTCGTGCCATTAGACGTTCTCGGGCAGGGCTCAAGTCCCCTAATAGGCCCGTCGGGAGTTTTGTATTCCTTGGGCCAACAGGTGTCGGCAAGACTGAGTTGGGTAGAGCATTAGCAAATTTTCTTTTTGGAAGTGATGGGGCTCTGATTCGCTTTGATATGTCTGAGTATATGGAAAAACATTCGGTGTCAAAGTTGATTGGGTCGCCTCCTGGTTACGTCGGTTATGAAGAAGGTGGGCAATTAACAGAAAAAATAAAACACCATCCTTACTCGGTTGTGCTTCTTGACGAGATTGAGAAAGCCCATCCTGACCTTTTTAATATTTTGTTGCAGGTGTTTGAAGATGGTCATTTAACCGATGGGCTGGGTAATAGAATTGATTTTAAGAATACTATTGTGATCATGACTTCGAATATTGGTGCTCGGCACATTCAGAAACAAGCATCGATGGGTTTCCAATCGCCTAACGCAGTAAGCGTGCAACGTAACATCTCAGACATGGTTCTCTCTGAAGTGAAAAGGACGTTTAACCCTGAATTTATTAATCGCGTTGATGAGCTTATTGTTTTTGATGCTTTGGTCGATAGTGATCTACAAGAGATTACACGGCTGCTCTTGAGTCAGATGAATGAAAATCTCTTCAGCCGGAATATCAGGATTTCTCTCACGTGTGAAGTAATGGATTGGATTATTGCTCAGACTTGTAAAGATCGTTCGTACGGTGCTCGTCCGTTACGGCGGGCGATTCAGCGTTACGTTGAGGATCCGCTCTCTGAAGAGTTGATAAAAGGTCATTTTAGTGAAGGAGAAATTGAGGTCTATCTTGATAGTGGGGCATTGGCCTACCGGGCACTTGGTCAGGCTGTTGAGGGTCGTCAATTAGCTTCTGGAGTTTAAGATTTCGTAGACTGAAAATAGGTGCTTTTAATGATTATGCGTAGACACGAAATCTTGGTGTGGCTAAAAGCTTTTTTGTTTGCAGTGATATTTTCATTTCTGATGCCAGGGGAAGCTCTATTTGCCAACGAAAAAGCAGAGCTGGGCCCAGTTTTAGAAGCAGCAGAAATGTCTACTGCACAAGCTGGAGGGCAGGCATTGCTGCCGCCAGATGATTCTCCGGCACTACTTAGAACGGTTCAGCTTGCTTTTCCTACCCAAGGGAATGTGCCGAATGTAGAGCCAGAAACATATTTATTTAATATGGAGGTTACGGAATATCTCAGTAGGCCTTCTCAGGATAAATGGATGCCGTATACGGAAGAGACCGAGGAGGTTATTCGTGAGGATTTTCTTAAGTTATGGGATACGGGTTTCCTTGATGATTTGTGGATAGAAATTGTTGATCAACCTTGGGAGAATGGAGTTATTGGTAAGCGTGTCATCTTCAATCTTGAAGAACGAGCCCGAGTGAGGTTTGTTACTTTTGAAGGGTCAGACGAGGTCGACCGTGGAGATATTGATACGGCGATGGAGGAAAATGGTTTAGGCATACGTGTCGATTCATTTCTTGATGAATCGATGATCAAACGTGTAAAAGGACTTGTGCAGTTCATGTTTGCGGATAAGGGCTATCAATTTGCTGAAATTGAGCACGAAGTAACCCCGATGCCAGGCGCTGCCAAAACTGTACAACTGACATTTAATATGGACGAGGGGCCGAAAGTGTTTGTAGATGAAATAACTTTCGCCGGTAATGAGTCCATGAGTGACAGAAGATTACGTGGTCAAATGCAAAATACGAAGGAACGTTATTGGCTTTCTTGGATTACTGGACGTGGGACCTACAAGGAAGCTCAATACGAAGAGGATGCTGATCGACTGGTGGCCTTCTACCGCAACCAAGGTTATGTAGATGCTCAAGTTGGGCAGCCTGAACTTGAGTATCTGGAAGTTTCTGAGGATGGAGAAAATCGTGGGCTACGCCTTCGAATACCTGTTGAAGAAGGAGAACGGTATCGAGTGGGCGATGTCAGTTTTGAAGGAAACGATGTTATTAATGCATCAGGTTTAAGAGAGTTGTTTAAGGAGCTTGAACCTGGTGAATACTATAGTGAGGCATATATTCGGGATTCGTTTGAAACAGCCAGGGAGCTTTATGGAGCTCTTGGATATTACGAAATGACTCTGTTTCCTGATCTTCAGCCTCGAGTGAGTCTAAATAATCCTAGATCTGATGAAGAGTCTGAGACTTCGGGTGACACCGAAGTGTCTGACGGTTCAGAAGAGGATTTAGTGACACATATTGAAGGTGCACCGGTCGTAGATGTAACTATTCAGGTTCAGGAAGGCGATCAGTATTTCGTTAATCGCATTACTATCGAGGGAAATCACACAACGCATGATCAGGTTATTCGCCGCGAACTCCAACTAATGGAGAGAGGGGTTTTCAATACAGCCGGTTTAAGGCACAGCATTCGTCGTTTAAATCAACTAGGTTTTTTTGAGCCGCTTGACGAGGAGACTGCTGTCGACATCGACAAGATAGAAAATGCAGAAAACGAAGTCGATCTGACAATCAATCTAACAGAAACTAATTTAAATCAACTGACGTTTGGCGCTGGAGTTTCTCAATTTGATGGTTTTTTTGGTCAGGTATCTTTTCAGACAAGTAATTTTCTGGGTCGTGGAGAAACCCTAGGTGTCGGTGTGCAGAGTGGGTCGAGAGTACGAGACATAAATCTGACGTTCACCGAACCTTATTTATTTGATCGGAACATGTCAGGTCAAATAGCCTTGTTTTCAAGAAAAATTGAATGGATTGGGGCGTACACCGAAGATAGCACGGGTGGCACAGCAACAGTTGGATGGCCGCTGTCACTTTACGGAAGATTTTTTCTCAGTTATAGCTATGAGGCGACCAATGTCAAAGATATCAATCCTTATTTTACCGCTGATCCTGATTTTCTATCGTTTAACCCATTCTTTCAAGATGCGTTGTTGTTAGGAAGTGGTGGCTCAAGAACTGTAAGTAAAGTTACTCCCATGGTAAGTCTTAATACTATTGATCATCCGATTTTTCCAAGGTCAGGTAGTAAGTACCAGGCGGGTGTAGATTTTGCTGGAGTTGGCGGAAACTCAAGATTTATTAAGCCACTTTTGGAAACGATCTGGTATTTGCCGCAGACCTCACGAACTACGATTGGTTTACGTTTACAGTATCAACATTTATTTGCTAGAAGCGTTGATCAAATTCCGATATTTGAACGTTTGTGGCTTGGTGGAGAATATTCGGTTCGAGGGTATGACATTCGTAGGATTGGTCCAACGCTTAGCGATATGGATCCTAATATTCCCTCAGAAACTTATCAAGGGCGGTCACTAATTGGAGGGAATAAAAGCTTTTTGGCCAACGCTGAATATCAAATAAGTATTGCAGATCCTGTAAGGATTGTATTTTTTTATGACGCTGGACAAGTGCGTGATTTTGGTCAGGATTTTTCGATGGATTCTTTTAAGACATCAACTGGAATTGAACTTAGGTTTTTTATTCCGATGCTTAATGTCCCGTTCCGTTTGATCTATGCTTGGAATCCGCAAAGTGAAGGTATTTACAATGATAGGTTGCTTCCTCAGGAAGATACGGTTTTCCGCTTTGCTGTTGGAACTACCTTTTAAATGAAATGAGTATTTGTGAGAATTAGAGGGATAAAGCCAATGAAATTCGTAATTGCACTGATGATAGGTGTTTTGTCATTTACTTTAGGAACGGTTTTCGCTCAGGAGCAAGATCCTGAATCACCTACTCCTGAAACAAACGGTGGTTTTGCTTTCGTCGATATACAGAGGGTTGCGACAGAATCTGATGCAGGTCAGGACGCGAACACAAGCGTTCAGGCGTTAAGTGAGGAAAAATTATCAGAAATCGAAACTAGAACAGCAGAATTGCAAGAGAATGTAACCTCATTGAATGAGCAATTGCAGGAACTTCAGCAAAAACTACAAGAAGGGCAGACGATAATGAGTGCTGAGGCCCGTCTTGGACTTCAGCGTGAAATTGCTCAGTTAGAGCGAGACATTCAAAGGACGGCGCAGGATTCACAAGCCGAGGCTGAGCGTCTTTCACAGGATGCGGAGGCTGAAGTACAAGCGCTGCAACAGCAGTTGCAAATTGAGTTTCAACAGAAGTTGGTCCCGATAATTGAGCAGGTTGCTGAAGACAAAAAGCTTTCTTTTATTTTTAGTGCAGGTGAAGGTGGATTAATTTGGGCAAATACAAGTCTCGATCTAACTCAAGAATTAATCGAGCTGTTGAATGCTCAAACGGGTGGCACTCCATAGGTGCTTCGTTGTTTCATATTTATTTGATTTGTTAATGTAAGCTGACGTTTGGTTTTTATAATAGAAATTAAAAATTTCAATCAATTAACTAGTCAGATATAAACAGTTACTGTCTCGAGCTCTCCGTGAAACTCGATATACTTAGAACCCTCGACCGTCTTTCTCATCGCTATCCTTCCCCTTTAGTAGATGTTGTGGTTGCACATGAGCCTGGTCATACCGTTGAAGCGATAAAAAATGTAACCGTTAACGAGGAATATTTCCAGGGCCATTTTCCTGGCATGCCCTTGATGCCAGGAGTAATGATGGTGGAATCACTTCTGCAGGTTGCTTCTATCTTACTGTTTGAAGATGTAGAGGAAAATTCCAACAGTAGGGCCGAGTTGCGTGAAGTAAATAATGCAAAATTTCGTCGTCAGGTGTTGCCGGGAGACTGTCTAAATCTAAAAGTAACTCTACTGAGCCATATATCTGGAACGGTTGTCGTTCAAGGCGTAGCGACTGTCGATGACAGTATTGTTGCGGAAGCTGAATTGGTGCTCGGAATAAAAACTGATTTTGTAGAGATCGATCCTACCGCTGTGGTTCATCCAAGAGCGGTCTTATTGGAAGGAACGGCTGTTGGGCCTTATGCCGTGATAGGTCCAAAGGTTCGCATTGGAAGGAGATGTCGCATTGGGGCATCGGCTGTGATAGAAGGTGATACCCAGATTGGGGATGAATGCCGAATATTTCCTTTCGCTTCGATAGGTTTGGTTCCTCAAGATCTTAAATTTAGCGGTGAACACACGCGGCTAGTAATAGGTCATAGAAATGTGTTTAGGGAATCTGTAACGGTTCATCGTGGAACGCGTGGTGGTGGAGGTGTTACCTCGATTGGTGACGATAACGTTTTTATGGCCTACGCTCATGTTGCGCATGATTGCGTTGTCGGTAATCGTACAATATGTGGAAATGGTGCGACTTTGGGCGGTCATGTTTTGGTTGAGGATGGAGCGGCAATTAGTGCTTATTCAGGAGTGCACCAATTTTGCCGAGTAGGTCGCCACGCATTTATTGGTGGCTATTCTGTTGTAACTAAAGATGCGTTGCCATATGGGAAAACAGTGGGTAACCGAGCGCGAATCTATGGACTGAACACGATCGGGCTCATTCGACGTTCGTTCTCTACAGAGACTGTTGCTAAATTGAGACGGGCATACCGATATCTTCTTCAGTCAAAATTGAATACAACTAGAGCAGTTAATCGAATCATAAATGATCAAAGCTTGTCGTGCCCTGAGGTTGATTATTTAGTGGAATTTATTCAAACCTCTAAACGCGGGGTTACTCTTCGACGTCCTCCAAAACGCGTTGAGCCGGTTGGCGAGGATGATTAAACCTTTGTCTAAGCGTATTCTTAATTATTGATGTGAGCCGGCTACGATGCATATCGGTGTAATTGCAGGCAATGGGCAGTTTCCCTTTTTAGTTTTGGAAGCGGCCGGAAATATGGGGCACAAGGTTACGGTGATAGCGATCCGTGATGAGGCGGACCCAAATATTCAAGAGTGCCTTCAGAAATATTCCGAAGCAGAGCTGCATTGGGTGTCCCTTGGTCAGTTGGGACGTTGTATCAAGATATTTAAGAGTAAAGATGTCTCGAAGGCTTTAATGGCGGGACAGGTCAAACATACTAAGTTGTTTAGTGGTGTTGTGCCTGACTTAACTTTTTTGTCCGCTCTCAGGCGGATCAAGACAAAAAACACTGATGCTGTAATTGCAGCTGTTGCCGAAGTTCTTTCGGAAAATGGTATCGAACTCATTGATTCGACTTCTTTTCTTCAACCATTGCTTGCAGGTAATGGTTGTTTGACTAGTCGGGAGCCTTCGGACGACGAAAAAGCTGACTTAGAATTTGGTTATAAGATGGCTGACGCGATTGCTGGTTTGGATATTGGTCAAACGGTAGCCGTGAAAAATAGAGCAGTTGTAGCAGTTGAAGCAATGGAAGGTACTGATGAAGTCATAAGGCGTGCAAGGGATCTGGCTGGGCCGAAGGTTGTTGTCGTCAAGGTGGCGAAGCCAAATCAAGATATGCGTTTTGACGTGCCAGTTGTTGGTTTGCCAACAGTTTATGCCCTGCGAGATGCAGGTGCAGCAGTGTTGTCGATCGATGCGAAGAAAACACTTGTTTTGGATGGCCAGAAAGTCTTTGAGTTTGCTGATGAATTCGGTTTAACGATTGTGGGACGGGATTTACTCTCGAAAAAGATATGAGAGGGCAGAGATTAAAGGTCGGTGTCATCGGCGTTGGCCATCTTGGGCAACATCACGCTAGGATTTTGGCTTCAATGCCAGATGTAGAGCTTGTTGCCGTTGTTGATGTTGATGTTGACAGGGCTCAAGTGATAGCCAGTCAAACAGGCGCCAGGGTCGAAAAGGATCCGTTGGCTCTTTTTTCATACGTAGATGCCGTAACGGTCGCGGTTCCAACAGTGGCACATGATCAAATAGTGATACCTTTTTTGGAGAAAAGTGTGCCGGTTTTAGTTGAAAAACCCATTGCTGCTTCTGTTAGTCAAGCTGACGAGATGCTCAGGGCAGCGATGTCTTCCGGCACAATGCTTGCCGTCGGTCATACGGAAAGATTTAATCCTGCTGTGGTTGCGGCTCGGCCACTGATAAAAGATCCACGATTTGTAGAAGTCCATCGATTAGCTCAATTTCCTGATCGTAGTCTCGACATTGACGTGGTTTTTGATGTGATGATCCATGATCTTGATATTCTTTTGGAGTTAGTGAATTCAAAGCCCGTATCAATTCAGGCCGTCGGAGTTGAAGTTCTTAGTAGTTGTGTTGATATAGCGAATGCGAGAATAGGTTTTGCAAATGGTTGTATTGCTAATGTGACAGCGAGTCGAATAAGTCGTGATCGAGTTAGAAAATTGAGATTTTTTCAGAGTGATGGACTGATTTCTATTGATTGTTCGACTCATGAGGTCGAAGCGTGGGGTGTGACGCACGGTTCTGATGGTGAAGCGCTAATCAATGGCGGTTCTATTGAAGTGGAGTCCGGGGAACCGCTAAAAAATGAACTTGATGACTTTGTTCGTGCTGTTCGATCTGGTGGTATCCCCCGCGTAGATGGCAGTGCGGGGCGTTCGGCTTTATTGCTGGCCCAGCATATAACCGAGTCCATGCGCAAGGAGCAGCGTGATTCTTACGAAGTAAGTCAGTTGGGAGAGGAACGAAAGTAAGAGACCTGATGTTTACAGGTGCAAGAGGTTCTTATTATGCACGACGTTAGTCAAATTGACGCGAAATTGAAAGCTGGCGAATCTCTGAGTCAAAAGGATATAGATATCCTGATTGCCACAGAAAATCTTGTAGGTGTGGGTTCGATTGCTGACATTCTTCGCCGTCAAAGACATGAAGATCGAGTTACATTTGTGCGGGTTCAGGAGATAGTGGCTGAGGAGATTAAAGCATCAGCTATTGAGATTAGTCCTGCCGCTGGTTTAATTAGAATTCTTGGAAACGCGGGTAATTGGGAGGGGTATCTAGAGACTGCTAGGAGTTTTGTTAGTGCCGCCGGAAAGATTCCTGTTACTGCATTTTCGCTTCATTTACTCATCGAACTGGCGTCTGAAAATCCTGATAAATTGTCTGAGCTATTGAGTGAGCTAAAAAATGTTGGACTTTCGTCAATAGCGGAGGCATGTATCGATCAGTTAGATGAATCAAAATGGTTTGATGTAGTAGGAGAGGCTGGTTTGACCATTGAGAGGCTAACAGTGGGAGATCTTGAAAATCATGGAGGTGTCGACGTGCTTCGTAAAGTAGTCGAGTGGGGAGAGTCTTTAAGTTGCGTGCGTGCTTTTGCGCCGTTGTCTAGAAATCCACGAAATCAGCCAACCACTGGGTATCTTGATTTGCGACAGGTTGCACTCGCGCGCATAGTAGTTGACAATATCGAGTCAATTCAGATTGATTGGAAAATTTATGGGCCGAAATTGGCACAGGTAGCCCTGATGTTTGGAGCAAATGATGTTGATTCAGTTTCTGCTTTTGACACGGAGGATCTTGGACGCCGCCGGAAACCGGTGGTAGAGATTGAAAGAAATATTTCTGCCGTGGGTTTGGTTTCATGCCAACGAGACGGCCGGTTCGAAAGATTAATGATATGAGTGTTATTCGGGTTAGTGCCGTCGAGTATCTTAATGCAAGACCTTTGGTTCACGGACTTGAAGCTAAGCCAGAATTGTTTTCTCTTGATTTTGCTGTTCCTGCAAAATGTGCAACACGTTTGCACGATAGCGCCGTGGATCTAGCTCTGATTCCATCGATTGAATATTTACAGAGATCAGATTATTTGGTTGTTCCAAATATTGCCGTAGCTTCAGATGGTCCTGTGGCCTCTGTAGCGTTATTTAGCCAACGTCCTGCAACGGCGATTCGGTCTGTGGCGGTTGATTCCAGCTCCAGAACTGCTGGGGCTTTGCTTCGAATTCTTTGTGCTCACTGGTTTGAAATTGAACCTACGCTCGTAAAGATGAGTCCTGATTTACCAACCATGCTCAAACGTTGTGATGCGGCCCTGTTAATTGGAGATAAAGCCTTGTTCACTGAGTATGAGAATGCGGGTTTGGAAAAAATAGACCTTGGGGAAGAATGGAGGGCCATGACGGACACTTCATTCGTATGGTCTTTTTGGGCAGGTCGGGAGGACGCCGTCAAGTTAGAGCATCTAGAGGCTCTTCAAAAGGCTCGTGACACGGGCGTCAGTTCTTTGGATGAGATTGCTGAAAAGTTTGCACCTACAAGTGAGGAAGATTCTGTCGAGGTAACACAATCGTATTTGCGGGACAACGTTTTCTATTCCCTAGGTGAACGTGAGAGGGCAGGTTTGAAAAAGTTTTTTGAATCTGCGGCTGACATAGGTGTTGTGCCTCAGGCAAGGACAATACGTTTCTTTTAACGTGAAACATCTTATGGCCAGACCAAATATTGATAATGCCGTCAGTAAGATAGTGACTGGCAATCGATTGACTCGAAGTGATGCGATAACTCTTTATCAGCACGCGTCTACACATCAGCTGGGTGAGTTGGCGGATCTGGTCAGAGCAAGGAAACATCCTGAAAAGATAGTGACTTATATCGTGGACAGAAACGTTAACTATACGAACGTTTGTGTGGCACGTTGCAATTTTTGCGCCTTCTATCGGGAAGTCGGAGCCAAAGACGGTTATGTTCTAGGTTTTGATGAGATTTTTAAAAAGATAGAGGAAACGATTGACCTTGGTGGTGGCCAACTTTTATTACAGGGTGGTCATAATCCTGATTTGCCTCTGAGCTGGTTTGAGGATCTTTTTCGTGCGGTAAAAACAAGATATCCAGATTTCAGGTTACATGCGTTGTCTCCACCTGAAATCTTGCACCTCTCTCGGTTAACCCAAATATCTATCCAGGAAGTTGTTCGCCGGCTGATTGATGCTGGTCTAGATAGTATTCCTGGTGGTGGTGCGGAGATCTTAGTTGATCGTGTTCGTCGACTATTGAACTGTTATTCGAAGGCTACATCGTCAGAATGGTTAGAGGTAATGCAGGTGGCTCATGAGATGGGTCTTCGAACTACAGCGACTATGATGTATGGAACGGTTGAAACGCCAGAAGAACGTATTGAACATATGTTGCGCTTGCGTGAGCTTCAAGATGATACCGGGGGATTTACAGCGTTTATAACTTGGAGCTACCAGCCTTCAAATACAGAACTTGGTGGTTCGGAGGTTACCGGGATTGACTATTTAAGAACATTGTCTCTTGCACGGTTAGTGCTGGACAATTTTGATAATTTGCAGTCCTCGTGGGTAACACAGGGCGGAAAAGTGGGTCAGCTTAGTTTGGCATTTGGTGCGAATGACATGGGCAGTGTCATGATCGAAGAGAATGTTGTTCGTGCTGCTGGAGCAGCTTACTGTATGGATGAAGTCGAAATTACACGCAACATTGAAGATGCAGGTTTTATGCCGAAGCGTCGCAATATGCATTATGAAATTCTTGGTGATCCGTATTTTAGGCAACAGGATGTTCCGCGTTTTACCGAACTTGACGTTGCTCGCGAACCTGGAAATGTACAGATTCCTCAGGAGCTTCATCAATATCCTGCCAGAAGTCGTGCGGAAAAGATGCGTCGTTCGTAGATTTACCCTTCCAATAGGAGATTAGGCGTTACATCGTGGCAAAGAAAACACGGTATCGTGCGGCGTGGCTCGTGCCAATTGTAACCAGTCCTATCAAAAATGGATGGGTCGACATCGAGGACGGGATTGTTGCCTCAATTGGAAATTATGAAAAAAGCTCAGAGTGTCGATCAAGCGACGTGGACTTGGGAAACAGTATCGTTTTACCCGGTCTTGTAAATGCTCATACGCATCTTGAGCTGTCAGACTTGCGCGCTCGGGTTCCTATTAGTAAGAGTATGCCTCAATGGGCCCGTCACTTAATGAGGAAAATTGGAAAGAATTCCCCCACAGAAAATATGATACGACTGGCTGTTTGCGAATTACTTGATTCAGGAACTGTTCTTGTCGGAGACATTAGCAACACACTGGCTTCCGTCGGTGTGTTGAAAGAAGCCGGTTTGGCTGGAGTTGTTTTTAAGGAACTTCTTGGTTTTGATGTTACATCTGCTCAAACTTTAGTTTCTGAATCTTTGGATCAATTGCAACGATTAGCTGGATCTGGTCAAAAGTTAAGAATGAGTTTGGCCGCTCATGCTCCGTACTCAGTTTCTCCTGATTTGTTTTTTGCGCTCAGTGAGGCAAGAGCTGAAAATAAATTGGGTCCTATATCTGTGCACATAGCCGAATCTTCAGAAGAACTTGAATTTCTTGCAACGGGTCAAGGGCCTTGGCGGGACATGCTAGAGGAATTAGGCAAATGGAATACAGAGTGGTCACCTTCGTCAATGAGTCCAGTGAGTTATTTACAACAGTTCGGATGGCTCGGTCCTGATACGTTGATGGTTCATGGAGTACAACTGACTGAGTCTGATCTTTCTCTAATGACTAATTTTGGTGCTACATTGGTAACTTGCCCCCGTAGTAATAATTGGACTGGAGCTGGAAGTCCACCCATTACAGACTTTTACAGGTCGGGAGTACGAATTGCTGTAGGGACCGACAGTCTTGCTAGTGTGGATGACTTGAACCTTTTTTCTGAATTACGTGAAATACGAAAATTAGCTCCGGAGATTCCTGCTGCAGATATTCTGCGAAGCGCTACTAAATCCGGGGCGGATGCACTTGGGTTCGGAAACGAATTTGGAGCCATAGCACCTGGATTTAGTGGTTCTCTCATATCTGTCTCATTTAACTCAAATATTAATGATGTCGAAGAGTTTCTAGTAAGTGGTGTTTGTTCTGAACAGGTCGCTTGGGTTGGAGAAGAGGCGCGAGGAGGAATTTAGCTTGTTAAGCCGTTTGATGCGGTACGCTTCGTTTGTTCGTTTTAGTCATACTATATTTGCGTTGCCATTTGCTTTAACGGGAGCACTTTTGGCCGCGCAACAAGTGCCGCTAACATGGCAAAAAGTTATGTTGATAATGGCTGCAATGTTTACTGCAAGAACGGCGGCGATGGCTTTTAATAGATTGGTAGATGCCCGATTCGATGCCAAAAATCCTCGGACATCTGACAGAGAGATTCCCAGAGGAGTTGTGTCACAATCAGAAGCTATGTTCCTTGTTGTGGCTGGGGCGCTGATGTTTGTGGCGGTGTGCTTTTTCCTTAGTCCCCTATGTTTTATCTTATCCCCGCTCGCATTAGTAATTATTTTTTGGTATTCCCTAGCGAAGCGTTTTACGGCATACACTCAGTTATATCTTGGTCTCGCACTAGCAGTTGCTCCGGTCGGAGGGTGGCTGGCTGTTGGTGGCGGTTTCGGGTGGGAGCCTTGGTTGCTAGCTCTTGGTATTGCGATGTGGGTTGCTGGTTTTGACATCCTTTATTCGTGTGAGGATGTTGCATTTGATCGGAAGGCTGGTCTTCGTTCAATTCCCACAAAATTTGGTGTTAGGCGTTCATTGTTAATCTCAAAAATATTTCACTGTATTGCAGTTATAAGTTTGGGCGCACTCGCACTGATTGTTCCGTTAGGATTTGTATATTTAGCTGGTGTTTTTGGGGTAGCCTTATTACTTTGCTATGAGCAATCAATGGTTACTTCCGATGATTTAACCCGAGTGAAAGAAGCTTTTGATTTGAATGGTTGGGTTGGAATTCTTTATTTTATTACGACTGCGACAGATCTTTATGTCTAATTCAGAACGTAAAATTTGTGTTGGAATTACTGGCGCATCGGGAGCAATTTATGCTGTTCGTACGGTCGCTGCTCTTTTAGGGTGTGGATGCCATGTTGAGTTGGTTGCATCCGATCTTGGGCGTCGTCTGATTCGCGAGGAACTTGGTTCAAACGTATCCGTTGAAAATTTGTTTGACTTTGTCTGCGAGCGGTACGAGATTTCAGTCTCCAGTAAGATGTTGGTGGTCCATAACAATAAAAATGTTGGGGCATCGATTGCTAGTGGCAGCTATCTGTGTGACAGCATGGTGATCGTTCCCTGTTCGATGAAAACACTTTCAGGTGTGGCACACGGATCGTCGAGAAACTTGATTGAGAGAGCTGCTGACGTGACGCTTAAAGAAAAACGTCGTCTTGTTCTTGTGCCACGGGAAACTCCGATGAGCTTGCCCCAGTTGCGGAACCTTGTGTTGTGCGCAGAGTCTGGGGCGATGGTTCTTCCAGCGATGCCTGCGTTTTATCAGCAGCCTAAAAATTTAGATGATTTGAGTGATTTTATGGCTGGAAAAATTTTGTCTGCTTTAGGTATGGAACATGAACTCTATCCAGCGTGGATGGGTTAGGTATTTGTAATGAATCCTCTAACAGAGTCACAGTTGCCTCTTAATAGAGAGCCCAAGAAGATAGCTGGCATGTTTAATAAGATAGCTTCTCGTTATGACATGCTTAATCACTTGCTCAGTGCCGGTTTGGATCGTCAGTGGCGGCGAAAGGCTGTGAGGAAGCTAGATTTAGATACTGATAGTGTTGCACTGGATCTCTGCACAGGGACTGCTGATTTGGCACGGGAGCTTGTAATGCAGCAAGGTCAAGGTGTTAACGTTGTCGGAGTTGATTTTTCTGCTGAGATGTTACGTTTGGCACACTTAAAGATTCGCAAGTTTCAAATAGGAAGTTTGGTGCGGTTGATTCGAGGAGATGCTGAACATTTACCGCTTGGTGATCTTTCCGTTGATGGCGTATCTGTGGGATTCGGCGTGAGAAATATTTCGAATCTTGAATGCGCTCTACAAGAGATTCATCGGGTTTTGCGTCCGGGAGGTAGGTTAGTTATATTAGAATTTGGGGAGCCGAGGGTTCCTCTTATTCGTTATTTATACTTGTGGTATTTTCGAAACGTGTTGCCCCTGATCGGACGTCTGATCTCGAGAGATAACACGGCATATAGTTATTTGCCGGCGTCGGTAGGCACTTTTCACAGTCCAGAAATATTTTGTGAAATGCTGAAAGTTACTGGTTTTACGAATGTTCAGGTAAACCCTTTGTCTCTTGGGATCGTCTATATGTTTAGTGCAAGCAGATCTTAAGAACGCTAGGTTTACCAAAGGTATTGTTATAATTTTATAGAGAACTATATGTACTTCGACTTGGAGGGTCGCCCATTTGAGACCCCGACCGTCGAGTCGGCTATGTCTTGGCGAGAGCAGTTTTTGCTCTCGTTTTTTGCGCATCTCATACTAGGGTGTTTGATTTTTCTTGTTCCTCGATTGCCTTTCGTTGAAGAGGCTCGTGAACGTCGAGCGGAACGTTTGCAGGCTACTGCGGAGATGGCGGAGCTGCAGGCTAATATTCAACCTTTACCTCAGCAAGAAAATCAGCGTCCCTTTGTATTTGTTCAACCTCGTCTAGAGAAACCGATCGAGGAATTACCTATACCTGATGCGATGCTGTCTGACCGCGACCGAATTGCGGAGTCTCCTTTCCGTTCGTTTGATCCAGATAATAATTTGCCTATTTCTGAAGGTAATTCACCTGAGTTTGTTGTCGGCGACGAAACAGATGATGATGCGGTTGACCCATTGAATCTTGAGGGTGTCGATGAAGTGTTTGAAGATGTGGAGGAACCGATCGCCGACGTCGAAACGAGGGAATTTGCAGATCTATCTGAAGAAAACATTGAATCACAAGAATCACTTTCTGAGAATCTTTTGGAGCCTGGAAGTAGTGATCTAGATGACAGTGATACGGGAGTACAACTAGCAGATATTTTACCTTCGGAGTCAGATGGCGATCTTGAAACGTCTTCTGAGGGCGATCGTCGTATAGACCTATCACCGGAAGGTCTCGTTGGTCGAGCTGTTAGAAATCTCCGGCAGAGGGTGCAAAAAGAAACATTTAGAAATGACAGTGGAGATACGGGGCGATATGGTCCGGATATCCAATTCGATACCAAAGGGGTAGAGTTCGGTCCTTGGTTACGAAGATTTGTTGCTCAAATTCGTCGTAATTGGTTTGTTCCTTATGCGATTTGGTCAATGCATGGGCATGTGGTATTAACTTTTAATGTCCATGACAATGGCGATCTAACTGATTTGGAAGTCGTGCAACCTTCCCATGTCGATGCGTTTAATAATTCTGCTTTTAATGCGCTGTTGTCCTCTAATCCAACTCAACCTTTGCCCGCTGAATACCCTGATGATAAAGCATTTTTCACGGTAACTTTCTATTTCAATGAGGTTCCACCGAACCGCTGAATAGAAATGAGCTAGGTGTTTTTACGATTTAATTGGAAAGATGAAAATCTTGAATATTTTACGTGGAGATCATGTTTCTTCATGGGCGCTGTAAATCAGAAAAAACGGGTTTTGGCCATTGTCGGGCATACTGCGTCAGGAAAGAGTTCTCTTGCAATTAGTGTTGCTCAGCATCTGGGCGGAGAAATTGTTAGCTGTGATTCTACAGCGGTGTATCGCGGTTTTGACATCGGCACTGATAAGGTGCCAGCGAGTGAAAGAGGTGGAGTGCCTCACCATCTCATAGATGTAGTTGAACCGACCGAACTCTATTCGGCCGCTCGGTATAGTCGAGAAGCTGTGAGTGCTATCCACCGAATTACTAAGGATGGAAAATTACCAATTGTTGTTGGGGGTTCAGGTTTATATTACCGGGCTCTTACGAGAGGATTGTTTGATGGTCCTGGCCGTGATGATGTAATGCGTCGTCGTTTGACTCAAATTTCTCTTCGGCGAGGCGCAGAATATTTACATCGGATGGTATCTCGCGTTGATCCAGATACCGCCACTCGAGTTCATCCACGAGATGAAAAACGTTTAATCAGAGCACTGGAAGTTTATTTTCTGACGCGGCTCCCGTTAAGTAAGCACTTTCTTCAGACGCGGTCGCCTTTAGAAGGGTACCAAATTGTAGTTTTCGGTTTG
>Ga0310344_10000792_pt1 | contig 24549 bp, 25 predicted proteins | sample HC15DNA20200_MG_FD_203801 | JGI IMG/M metagenome (GOLD analysis project Ga0310344, IMG submission 203801) | Marine microbial communities from station ALOHA, North Pacific Subtropical Gyre - HC15-DNA-20-200_MG | ecosystem: Environmental > Aquatic > Marine > Oceanic | place: Pacific Ocean: North...
GGTGCCATCAGGTTTAATTGAATCTATATAATTTCTATTTAGTTCTAATGTGATCGAGCCATCAGAGGTTGTGTTAATGTTGATGTCTAATCCTAAATTTTCTTGATTTAGTAAAATTGATTGTACGGTACCACCTTTCATTGTATATGGAACATCGAATGTACCTTCATTGGGAATTTCTACTTCTTGATTCAGGAGAAATGTGTCTTCTTTCACCTGACTAAAAAATGTAAAATTTGTTTCTGCAAACATTGTACCATAAGAAGCTCTTATTGATACATCTCCATCATTTGACCATAGTGGGCCTGATGCAACAAATGTTGTTGAAAAATCACCCTGACTTGAAACATCAATTTGTGCAACATCTACTTGTGTTCTCTCAATGAATATCTGTAAAATTATTGGTGTCCCGGGAATGATTTTTTCTATACTACCTGTAACTGTAATTATATCTCCTTCTTCATATGCGGTATTATCTGTAGTTATACTAATTTTTTGTCCAGATATTTCTTGTGCAAATACAGAATTGACAGACATTGATGAAATTAATATTAAAAATAATAAACTGGCTATTTTATACATGCAAAATATTCAATGTGATTGTATATTTCTCTTACTCATGAATTAAAAAAAATAAAAAAAATGAAAAAAGATGTGGTTTTAGAGTTTTGGCATTAAACTAAGTCTCGATTTAGAAGTTACTGCAATTATTGCAATAATTGCAACTGCTAATACGATTGCTGCGATTGTGCCAAATTCAGGAACTACGTGTGTACCAATTATTTCAACTGATTCTACGCCAAATTCCAATGGAATTGTTACTGTATTACCATCCTGTGATGCATCATCACTTTCTTCTCCATCTACTAGGACAAAGTAAGTGCCGTCATCAAATGGTGTTAGCACATCACTATCTACTGTTAATGTTAATTCTCCACCGTCTTCAGCATCATGAATTGCTATAACTACTGAATTATTTCCTGCAGTTACACTTGCAATATGACCTCCACTTATGCTTGTACTTACATCATCTGTAAGGTCATAAGCTTCTGCTTCATGGTGTTCTCCTTCATGATGGTCATCACCACCTGACATAGAGCCAGCTGCAATTCCACCTTCAAGTGTTACGGTAACAGTATCGTTAATGCTTTTGTCTCCGTATGTTGCTTTGATTTTGTATTCGCCATCGTACTTCATCAAGTTACTAGCAGTTCCTACGGAACTAGAGAAGCTGCCATCAGCACTAGGTGTGATTTGATCAACTGAAACAATTCCCATTGGTCCGGATACTACAATAGCTACTGCAGCACCAGCTCTTACTGTACTTACAGTTCCAGTAATTTCAATGGTTGAATTATGATCATATGTATCACTGTCAGTTGATATGTCAATTGGCATATTCTGACCTCCTGCGTGATGATCGGCAAATGCTTGTGAAGCGATGCCCATACTACCAATTGACAAAACTGCCATTAGTAGTACAATAGATTGAACGTTCATCTAATTGTTAGAAAAATTTTCCATATTTATACTATTATGTAATTTTTTAGAGTTTTGGCATCAAACTAAGTCTCGATTTATAAGTTACTGCAATTATTGAAATAATCGATATTGCCAGAACTAGTACAGCTATAGTACCAAATTCTGGAATGACAAATGTACCAATAATTTCAATTTCTTCTGATCCGTCAACAAATGGGATAATTAATGTGGCTGAATTAGTATTTAGTTCCATTTCATAATTAGTTTCTTCACCATCAACTAAGACAAAAAATATTCCATCAATAACATCATTTGGTAATGTAATTAGCAGCTGTCCATCATTTGTAGTTTCTATTTTAATTATTAATGATGTCTCATCTACATCAGGTATAATTGATAAAATTTTTCCACCATTAATTGTATAATTAACATTAACACCCTCAACTAAAAATGAATTTTCTCCTTCACGTTCAACTCCAACAACTTCTGTTGAATCTATTTCTTCTTCAGTTTGCTCCTGCATCAATTCATCTGAACTCGAAGGTGTTTCCTTTACACCAACAGAACTTAGTCCAAAACTAAATTGTGTTACAGCCTTGGTATCATCAAAATAAAATGCCCTGATTACATAATCTCCTGATTGCTTCCAAGATCCTCCAATTGACGTTTGAATTTCTGTATTGAAAATTCCATTATAGGGATCAACTTCTACTTGAGCAACTTCAACAATGTTGTTTCTTGGACTGACCACTTGTAGAATTACATCTTGTTCAGGAATATATGGACTGACCACGCCAGAAACTACTATAGATTCTCCTGGATTATAGGATTCTTTTTCTGTTGAAACCTCAATTGAGATGCCACCTTGTGCAAATACTGTACTAGTACTAGCATAAATTGGCAAAATTGCCAGAGTCATAATTAAAAAAACCACTTTGACACTTAGATGCAATAACCTAGGTCACATTTTGTCATATTTAACCAGGGTAGAATAAAAAAAACAGATTACTGAGATAATTTTGGTTTTTTTCTAAAGAAATCTAATTAAATATATATTAACCTCAGAAAGACTTTTTTTCAGTTTGTTTGAGCTATTTTCTTTTATAACTAATGTTATGCATGGAGAGAAAATTTATGGCTACTAAAAAAATCCCAGTTTTGGTACCAGATCATGTATTTGTACCAAAACATGAAATTTTGAAAAAAGAAGAAGCTCTTAAAGTATTGAAAAATTTTAATTGTAATCCTACAGATTTGCCATTTATCTTTGTTAACGATCCTGCAATTTTAGGACTTGGTGTAAAACCAGGTGATATGATAAAAATCACTAGAAAAAGTGGAACAGCTGGTGAGAGCATTTACTATAGGTATGTGGTGGAAACATAATGGCTGAGAATAATTCTAAATGGACAGTAATTCAAAATATTTTGAAACAAGAAGGTATTGCCCGACAACATCTAAATTCATTCGATGAATTTCTTGACGCTGGTCTGCAAAGTATTATCAATGAAGTTGAGCATATAGATATTGAAAATGCTGAGTATCCTTACAAAATTCAGCTCGGAAAAATTAAAATTCAAAAACCAAGAATGATGGAACTTGACGGTTCAATTACTCACATTACGCCTGCTGAAGCAAGACTTAGGAATATTTCGTATGCTGCACCAGTTATGATGGAAGCAAGTGTTGTTGAGGATGGAAAAATATTAGAATCTAGACATGTTCACATTGGGGATATGCCTGTTATGGTTAGATCACATGCATGCATCTTACATAGTTTCACTGATCAGAAATTAATTGATCATGGTGAAGATTCAAAAGATCCTGGAGGCTATTTTATCATTAACGGTTCTGAAAGAGTGATAGTTGGTTTAGAGGATCTTTCTTACAATAAAATAATTGTCGATAAAGAAAAAGTTGGTGGTAAAGCAGTTTTCAAAGCAAAAGTGTATTCATCTATTGTTGGGTATCGAGCAAAACTGGAATTAATAATGAAAGAAGATGGTTTAATTGTTGCAAAAATTCCAGGTTCTCCTGTTGATATACCAATTGTTACTTTAGTTCGTGCACTTGGTTTAGAATCAGATAAGGAAATTGCAGGTGTAGTTTCACTGGTTGATGAAATTCAAAATCAACTAGAAGGTTCTTTTGAAAAGGCTGGTGATGTTCCAACTTCAAAAGATGCAATTGTTTACATTAGTAAAAGAATTGCACCTGGAATGTTAGAAGAATTCCAAATTAAAAGAGCTGAAACCTTACTTGATTGGGGATTACTACCACACTTAGGAAAACATCCAGAAAATAGAAAAGAAAAAGCATTCTTCTTAGGTGAAGCCGCTTGTAAATTAATTGAATTAAAACTTGGCTGGATTGACCCTGACGACAAAGATCATTATGGAAATAAAGTAATCAAATTTGCTGGACAAATGCTTGCAGATCTATTTCGAACTGCATTTAGAAATCTAGTTAGAGATATGAAGTATCAATTAGAACGCTCAGGTCAAAAACGAGGACTTAATGCTGTTGCTGCAGCTATTAGACCTGGAATAATTTCTGATAAACTGAATAATGCAATTGCAACTGGTAATTGGGGACGTGGACGAGTGGGTGTTACGCAATTATTGGATAGAACAAATTATCTTTCTACAATTAGTCATCTAAGAAGAGTTCAATCTCCATTAAGTCGTACACAACCAAATTTTGAAGCACGAGATCTACATTCTACTCATTTTGGTAGAATCTGCCCTAGTGAAACTCCTGAAGGTTCTAATTGTGGTTTGGTAAAAAATCTAGCATTATCAGCAATCATTTCTGTAAATGTTCCTTCCGAAGATATAGTTGAAATATTATATAATTCTGGAGTACATGATTTAACTTCTGCAAATAATGAAATAAAGAAAGATGGAGCTAGAATTTTTGTTGATGGGAAACTTATTGGATTTCACAAAAATGGTCAAGAATTAACCGAAGCATTACGTGTACTAAGAAGAAGTTCAAAAATTCATCCACATGTAGGAATCTCATTATATGAGCCAGATCAAGATGGAGCGACAAAAAGACTCTATGTAAATTGTAATGCTGGCAGAGTACTTCGACCACTTATAATAGTTAAAAACTCTAAACCACTTTTAACAGAAGAATTCTTAGATAAAATTTCAAAAAAATTAATCTCTTGGAATGATTTGATTCGGATGGGGATTATTGAGCTTATAGATGCAAACGAAGAGGAAAATTGTTATATTACATTTGATGAAAAGAATTCAAAAAAATTAACACATATAGAAATTTTTCCTTCCGCAATTTTGGGTGCTGGTGCTTCTATCATTCCATATCCTGAGCATAATCAGTCTCCTAGAAATACATATGAATCTGCAATGGCAAAACAAAGTTTAGGATTCTCTACACCCATGATGAATACTAGCACCTATGTGCGTCAGCATTTTATGCTATATCCTCAGATTCCAATTGTAACAACTAAATCGTTAAATTTATTGGGTATGGAAGAAAGACCTGCAGGACAAAATTGTGTTGTAGCAGTTTTACCATTTGATGGTTACAACATTGAAGATGCTATTGTTCTAAGTAAATCATCTGTCGACAGAGGACTAGCGCGAACATTCTTTTATAGAATCTATGATGCTGAAGCAAAACAATACCCAGGTGGAATGAGAGATAATTTTGAAGTACCAAACGCAGATGACAATATACGAGGATACAAGGGTGAAAAATCCTACAGACTCTTAGAGGATGATGGTATTGTTGCTACTGAATCTACTGTTACAGGTGGTGATATTTTAATTGGAAAAACCAGTCCGCCACGTTTTATGGAAGAATACAAAGAATTTGAATCAAGAGGTCCATACCGTAGAGATACTTCAATTGGTGTTCGTCCATCAGAAGCAGGTGTAGTTGATACAGTTGTAATGACACAATCACATGAAGGTGGTAAAATGTACAAGATCCGAGTTAGAGATATGCGAGTTCCTGAAATTGGAGATAAATTTGCATCAAGACATGGACAAAAAGGAGTATTAGGTATTTTAGCTAAGAATGAAGACCTTCCATATACAGAACAAGGTATTACTCCTGATGTATTGATTAATCCACATGCATTTCCATCTAGAATGACAGTTGGTATGATGATGGAATCAGTAACCGGTAAAGCAGCTGCAGTTAGAGGAAAACAATTTGATGGTTCTGCTTTTGTAGGAGAAAAGATGGATATTGTTAAAAGCATTCTAGATAAGGCTGGTTTCAAATATTCTGGAAAAGAAAAAATGTATGATGGTAGAACTGGTAAATCGTTCCTAGTTGATGTGTTTATTGGTGTTGTATATTATCAAAAACTACATCATATGGTTGCTGACAAAATTCATGCTAGAGCACGAGGTCAAGTTCAGATGTTAACAAAGCAACCTACTGAAGGAAGAGCACGTGGTGGTGGTCTAAGATTTGGTGAAATGGAACGTGATTGTTTGATAGCATATGGTGCTTCAATGCTTCTAAAAGATAGATTATTAGATGAATCAGATAAGACTGAGGTTCTTGTATGTGAGAAATGTGGATTAACAGGATTCCATGATGCAAGAAAAAGAAAGTTTGTTTGTGCACAATGTGGTGATACGGCACCAATTTCATCTGTATCTGTAGCATATGCATTCAAATTACTTCTACAAGAAATCCTTAGCTTAAACATTGCCCCTAGATTAAAGCTAAAGGAGCGAGTATAATGTCTACTACTACTACTAAAATCATAGATGGAATAATTTTTTCTGTATGGTCTCCACAAGAAATTAGAAAATATTCAGTTGCTGAAATAACACAGCCTGAAACATACGACGAAGATGGAATGGCTGTTCAGGGTGGATTAATGGATGGCAGATTAGGAGTTCTAGAACCTGGACAAAAATGTGTAACTGACGGAAATACTGCTGCACGAAGTCCTGGACACTTTGGGCATATTGAACTTGCAGAACCAGTTCTTCATATTGCATTTGTTGATAATATATACAAATTGTTACAATCCACATGTAGATCTTGTGGAAGAATTAAACTTGCACCTGAAGATATTCAGGAATTTACTAAAATCACAAAACGTGAGGCATCATATTCTGTAATTTCCCAAAAACGAATTCCGGAACAAATTCAGGATAAAGCAAAAAAACAAAAGGACTGTCCACATTGTGGCAAATCTCAATATGAGTTGATTTTTACAAAACCTACAATCTTCATTGAAAAAACAGAAATAGGAGAAAACAGATTACTACCAATAACAATTAGAGAAAGATTGTCACAAATCACTGATGATGACTTGAGTCTACTTGGCTATGATCCAAAAACTGCAAGACCAGAATGGTTTGTTTTACAAGCTCTTCCTGTACCTCCTGTAACTGTTAGACCATCAATTATTCTTGAAACTGGAATTAGATCAGAAGATGATCTAACACACAAATTGGTTGATATAATCAGAGTTAATCAACGGCTCAAAGAAAGTAAAGAGGCTGGAACTCCACCATTAATTGTCCAAGATTTAGTTGATCTACTACAGTATCATGTAACAACTTATTTTGATAACGAAGTATCAGGAATTCCACAGGCTCATCATAGATCTGGAAGACCACTTAAAACACTAACACAGAGGCTAAAAGGAAAAGAGGGTAGATTCAGAGGTTCACTTTCTGGAAAACGTGTAGACTTTTCAAGCCGTACTGTAATTTCTCCTGATCCTAATCTTGACTTGTCTGAAGTTGGTGTACCAGAAACAGTTGCTAAGAAACTAACTATACCTGAAATTGTTACAGATTGGAACATTGAAAAATTAAAAAAACTTGTTATTAACGGTCCTTCTATTTTCCCAGGTGTTAACTACATTACTCGTCCCGATGGTGTCAAGATTAGATTGGACTTTGTAGAAGATCGTTCACTTATTGCTGACTCATTAGAAATTGGTTTCCTAGTTGAAAGGCATCTAATGGATGGTGATGTTGTCTTGTTTAACAGACAGCCATCTCTACACCAAATGTCGATTATGGCACATTTTGTCAAAGTATTACCTGGTAAAACCTTTAGGTTACATCCATCTGTATGTCCACCTTACAACGCAGACTTCGATGGAGATGAAATGAATCTCCATGTTCCACAAAGTGAGGAAGCACGTTCAGAGGCGGTTCTTCTTATGCGTGTTCAGGATCAATTAATCTCTCCTAGATTTGGTGGACCAATAATTGGAGGTCTTCGTGACTTTATTACTGGTGCATATTTGATGACAAAAGATGATACAGTATTAACCAATCAAGAATTTGCAAATCTAGCCATGCTTGGTGGTTATACAGGTACACTACCTGAACCTGAAAATAAGAAAGAAAACCTCTATTCTGGAAAACAATTATTTTCCTTGTTCTTACCAACTGATTTTAACTATGTTATGACATCAAAATGGTCCAAAGGCACTGGTGGAAAACAAAAAGATATTGTTATAAAAAATGGTCAGTTAATTAGTGGAGTCATAGATAAATCATCTATAGGTGCAGAAGAGCCTGAAAGTGTGCTACACAGAATTGCCAAAGATTATGGTAACGCAAATGCTAAGGCATTTCTAAATTCTGAATTAATAATGATTAAACAATTCATAACTCATTATGGGTTCAGTTATGGATATAGTGATCTTGAATTATCTGATAAAGATAGAGGCGCAATTGATAGTGATATTGAAAAAACCTATAGTGATGTATTCAATTTGATTGAACAAGAAAAGAGTGGAGAATTAAAAGGAACTAGAGGAATGACAACCAAAGAAACTCTTGAAGCATATATTGTAAATAATTTAGGAAAAGCAAGAGATAAAGCTGCAACTACTGCTAACAGTTCATTAGATGATAATAATGCTGGAAAAATTATGGCAACTACTGGTGCAAGGGGTTCTTCATTAAATGTAGGACAAATGGCAGGTGTGCTTGGTCAACAAGCCAGACGTGGAAATAGATTACATAAAGGTTACAATAATCGTGTTTTACCACATTTTCAAGAGCATGATGACAATCCTGATGCCCATGGATTTGTGAAATCAAACTATCGTGACGGTTTATCCACATTAGAATTCTTTTTCCATGCTATGGGAGGGCGAGAAGGCTTAGTTGACACAGCAGTCAGAACACAACAAAGTGGATATATGCAAAGAAGATTGATTAATGCTTTAGAGCATATAAGACTAGAATATGATGGAACTGTCAGGGATCCACATGGTCATATTATTCAGTTCCTATATGGTGAAGATGGTATTGATGTTTCAAAAAGTGATCATGGTGAGGCATTTAACATTCATAGATTAATTGAATCTCAACAAATTGTAGATTCTGGAAAAGCAGCCACCAAAGATGAAATTTCAGCTGCAGTAAAAAAATATACCAAAGAATTTAACTCAAGACTGGCAAAATCTGTCTCCGATGGTCTTGAAAATTCAAAACTAAGTAAAGATGGAATAGAAAAAGTTTCCAAAAAAGGATTGGATTTGTATAATAATGCAAAAGCAGAACCGGGTCAAGCAGTTGGAATTGTAACTGCGCAATCAATTGGTGAACCAGGTACACAAATGACATTAAGAACTTTCCATTTTGCAGGAATTGCTGAAAGAAATGTGACACTTGGTTTACCAAGACTTATTGAATTAGTTGATGCACGTAAAAAACCAGTTACACCAACCATGGACATCTATCTTGATAAAGAATCAAAGAATGATCAAGCTAAAGCAGTACAGGTTGCTCGAAATATACTAGAAACATCTGTGAATGATGTGATAATAAATACTGAAACTGATTATACTACAAAAATAAGTCTTAATCTAAATGAAAGAAAAATATCTGATCGAGGATGTACAATTGATGATGTTGTAAAAGCATTAGAAAGTAATAAAAAATTCAAGATAGAAAATCTTGGTACTACATTACTCTTGAAATTGGTTGATGAAGAATCTGATGCCCCAACGGTAATTACATTAAGAAATAAAATACTTAAGACAACGGTAAAGGGTGTAAAAGACATTAAAAGAGTTACAATTGTTAAGAAGGATAATGAATGGGTGATTCAGACTACTGGTTCAAATCTTTCAGATGTACTGAAAGTACCTGGTATTGATAAAAATAATGTGAGAACAAATAACGTGGCTGAAATTGCAGAAACACTTGGAATAGAAGCGGCTAGAAATGCACTAATCAATGAGCTTACTTCAACTCTTGAAGATCAGGGACTTGAAGTTGATCAGAGATATCTTATGTTAGTATCTGATTTAATGTGTCATCGTGGTTACATGCAACAGATTGGCCGCCATGGAATTGCAGGTACAAAAGATAGTGTCCTTGCACGTGCTGCATTTGAGATTACTGTGCCAACAATTGCCACTGCTGCAAAAACAGGAGAGACTGAAGATCTTAAAGGAATTACCGAAAATGTCATTGTTGGTAGCCAGATTCCTGTTGGTAGTGGTACAGTAGACGTCTATATGCAAGTAGCAAAGAAAAGAGAATCAAAATAGTTCAATTAGTTTTAGTGATCTAAAAATACTAGTGCATTATATTATTAACATGGTTGGCCCACAGGATGGCGGATTTGGATTTGATCAGTCAAAAAAATATTCTTCTGTTGAAAATCTAGAAAAAATTTGTGTTCAATGTCAAGCTGGTCAACACAAAAAATGTCTCGCAAAAACTAAGCAGCAACCAAATTGTGATTGTGAACACTGTATGATATTTGGCTGAGATTACTAGTTCTATTACTTTGTTAGAGAAATTTTTTTACTATGAGTAATTAGACTAGCAGATCGAAAGAAAACTGCAAGTGAATCTTTACAACCAATGTCACATGATTCTTGGATTGATATTTTGTTAGAATTTATACCTGCAAGATGAAATATAGCTGAGATTAATGGACAAATTGCTGCTCTACCACCATATGCTGTATTCTTATCCATAAACCAGAACATCTCCAATGCATTATCATCAAGATAGTTTTCTCTGATTAATTTGCCTAGTTCTGTGTAATGACCAATCATTCTCAATCTTCCTCTTGCAAAAAAATTAACAAATTTTGCAAATTGTATACATACATAACACTTGTTATCATAAACCATCAAAGGTAATTTTTCTTCTAAATTCATACTCTGAATAGTATATAGCTATTTATGTAATCTTTGTGATTTTCTGTTTGAGATGGGGCTAAATTATTACCAGATTAAAAAAAATGTTCTCAAAGCTAGAAAACTAGTCATTAAAGGTACAACAGCAGCTGGTTCAGGACACCCTGGTGGCTCATTTTCAATGGCTGAAATTATGGGTTGTCTGTTTTACAAACATCTGAAATATGATACTAAAAACCCTGAATGGGAAGATAGAGACAAACTAATCTTATCGAAAGGGCATGCCTCACCTGGTCTTTACTCAAATATGGCAGTATCAGGATATTTTGATGAATCCAAAATGGAGACTCTTAGACAATTTGGAACAACATTACAAGGACATCCAGATTTGAAATGCCCCGGAGTTGAATTTTGCGGTGGTTCACTTGGAATAGGACTTTCATATTCAATTGGCAATGCACTAGCTGCAAAACTTGATGGAAAAGAAACTAGAATATTTACTGTTCTGGGTGATGGTGAGACCGATGAAGGACAGGTTTGGGAAGCTGCAATGACTGCAGCAAAATACAAAGTTGATAATCTTACTGTAATTTTAGACAGAAATTTTATTCAGCAAGATTCGTACACTGAAAAAATTATGCCTTTAGATGAAAATCTTGAAAGCGATGATTTGTCAGAGATGTGGAAGGATGCAAGTAGATGGAAAACTGCTGACAAATGGCGTTCATTTGGTTGGAATGTTATAGAAGTTGACGGTCATCGAATAGAGCAAATTTCTAATGCAATTGAACGAGCTAAAAGAGTCAAAGGATTACCAACAATAATTATTGCACGAACAATTAAAGGCAAAGCAGTTGAACATATGGAAGATAATCCACAGTGGCATGGAAAAGCTGCAAAACCAGAGTTTGTCCCAATTATTGAACAGGAACTTGAATCACAATTTATGATTGCACCATCTATTATTGCTGGAGATATGACTAATCTTGAAAAAGAGGTAAAGAGATGTGTAGATGGACGTGCAGATTATATCCACTTAGATGTAATGGATGGTCAATTTGTTCCAAGCACAACTTTTGATCATGTAAAAATTAAAGAATTACGACCTGTAACTGTGATTCCTTTTGATACTCATCTTATGATTAATGAACCAGTTAAACATGTAAGAAATTACATTGATGCTGGAAGTGACGTAATTACAGTTCATACTGAAGTATGTGATGAGTCAAGTTTTGGAGAAATACATGATCTTCTCAAATCTAGTCAGGTTGGTGTTGGTCTTGCAATTAATCCTGATACAGAATTACCAGATTGGACAACCAAATTTCTTCCTTCATTAGACCAATTTATTGTAATGTCAGTAGTACCAGGCAAGTCTGGTCAAAAATACATTGAATCATCACACGAAAAAACACAAAAACTTGCCCAAATCCTAAAAGACAATAAATTTGAGGGATATATTGAAGCCGATGGTGGTGTGACCCAAGATAACATTGGGGCATGTTTTGCTGATGGTGCAAGAGCATTTGTGGGTGGCAGTGCAATTATTGGCCAAAATGATATTAGATTAGTAATTAGAGAATTTAGAAACAAGATTCTAAGTTCAAGAAGGAAATTACTTATCCAAAAAGCTAACGAGCTTGGTGGAAAAGAACTAGTCAACAAATGGATAGATCTTCATGTTGTTGGAAAGAAAAAGGATGAATTGTTGCAAATTGCAAAAGGATTAGATGTCAATGAGTAACGATATACAATTTGGTGATATGAGAACAGAGTATGGTAAATCTCTAGTTGAATTAGGCAAACAAGATAAAAATATTGTTGTCTTAGGGGCTGATACTACTGATTCACTAAAAACTGCAGATTTTGGGAAAAAATTTCCTGAACGGTTCTTCAATGTTGGAATCGCTGAAGCCAATTTAGTTTCTGTTGCTGCTGGATTGGCTTATTCTGGTAAAACATCATTTGCTAGTACATATGCTATTTTTCTTCCAGGTCGTTGCGTTGACCAAATAAGAAATGCTATTGCATATCCATCACGTACCGACAAAAAAGGTCTAAATGTAAAATTAGTAGTTTCACATGGGGGTTTATCAGTTGGTGCTGATGGTGGTTCTCATCAACAACTTGAAGATATTGCTATTATGCGTGCAATACCAAACATGCAAGTTCTTATTCCTGCTGATTCCATTGCAGTATCAAAACTCACTTGGACTATTGCACAGAAATATGGACCATTTTATATGAGAATGGCACGTTCTAAAGTTCCAATTGTGCATAATGATGCACAAGTATTTGAAATAGGTAAAGGAATCACTATAAGAGATGGTTCTGATTGTACAATAGCAGCATGTGGTATTACAGTAAAATTGGCATTAGATGCAGCAGAACAACTAAAACAAGAAGGAATATCTTGTAGAGTAATTGATTGCTTTACTGTAAAACCTATTGATAAAGAAATTTTAGAAAAGGCAGCTAGAGAAACAGGATCAATTGTAACATGTGAGGAACATAATGTTCTTGGGGGATTTGGTTCTGCTGTAACTGAAGTAATTTCTGAAACATATCCTGTACCAATAAAAAGAATTGGTGCACAAGATATGTTCGGTGAATCTGCGCGTGATAATGAGATTCCACAATTACTTGAGAAGCATGGTATAACATCAGTTAATATAGCAAATATGGTAAAAGAAGTTAGGAGTAAAAAACAATGAAGATATTCCTAGACACAGCTAATTTGGATGAAATTAGAAAATATAATGATATGGGGCTACTTGATGGAATCACTACAAATCCCTCTCTCTTAGCAAAAGAAGGAGGTAATCCACATGAGGCAATGGAGGAAATTACCCGAATTATCAAAGGTGATGTTAGCCTTGAAGTAGTTAGTACAGATTATGATGGAATGATGGAAGAAGGAAAAAAACTCCGTGAATATGGAGATCATGTTGTTGTAAAATGTCCCATGACAGGAGAAGGACTAAGGGCATGCAAGAGTTTGAGTGAACAAGGAATACCTGTTAATGTTACTCTAGTTTTTTCACCAAATCAAGCACTTTTGGCAGCAAAGGCAGGCGCAAAATATGTTAGTCCATTTATTGGTAGACTTGATGATATTGGTCACACTGGAATGGATCTTATCAAAGAAATAAAACAAATTTTTACAAATTATGATTTTAAGACACAGATTCTTGTTGCAAGTGTAAGACACCCACAACATGTAATTGATGCTGCAAAAACTGGCGCTGATGTTGTGACTTTACCACCTGCAGTTCTTGGAAAAATGTTAGGTCATGCATTAACCGATAAAGGTTTGAAAGCATTTTTAGCAGATTGGGAAAAATTACAATCAGAAAATTCTGGCAAAGTATAAAATTTTTCACAGATAGAAAAAACTGAAATAAGTGTTTTTTAAAATTAATTCATTGTTAAAAGAAATTCTTTGTGATTTAACATGTATAGATGATGTTTTGTTTATTGTTAAAAGTAATGGTGTAGTAAGTGAAATTAGAAGTAATTCCTTAGAAATTAAAGAAAACGAGAAATGGATTACTTTGGGTGATAATGATGGACCATGTCATATGCATGTTAATTCTGAATTAATAAAACGGGCAGAATTTGTAAAAGAACAGAAACCTGATAAAATTAGTTTCAGTGTAAGATTTTTTGATGAAAATAATGAAAGAGTACTTGCTGGATTTATTACAAAAATGTATGATGAAAATAAGAATCTTAAGCCTGAAAGATTACGCCTATATGATAATCTATTTGCAAAATATGGCTCAAATAATATTATACTATTTTAAAGAAAAATAAGGAAACAGATCTATGCATCATAGATCATCAATTCTTTTTCTTCCAATGTTGCATGGAGATTGTGGACGGACCGATAAACATCTGCTTCTTTTTTTGCACCAGTACAAACTAATTTACCTGATGCAAATAACAAAATAACTGTCTTAGGATCGAGCATTCTATGAATAAGTCCTGGGAATTGTTCTGGTTCATACATACTTCTAGGTAATTTTCTAGCAGCTTGTTCAAGATGAATTTTTCCACCTAAATTAATTGCTGCTACTATATTTTGAACCGTTATAACTGCATCTTTTTTTATTTTTATCTTACCTTTACGAAGTCTTTGAACAACTGTTTTTACAGCTTTTACTGCCATATCTTCAGATTTTGCACCAGTGCAAACCATCTTTCCTGTTCTAAAGATTAGTGTGGCGGTTCTAGGACTTTCTAGTCTAAATACTAGACCTGGAAATTGATCTGGATGATATTCAGTATCAGGAAACTTTTTTGTAACATCATTCAAGTCAATTTTTTGATCAACTGATGCTGATGCTACCACGTTTTCAACGCTAACAATTGGTTTTGTTTGTGGCATTTATCGAATTTATTAAGCCCCTTTATATATACAAACGGTTGTTTTCACCTTTTGTATTAATGGTGATTAATCCACATATACCGATGTTCTTCGTCAAAAAGATCTATTTTGATTTCATCAGTAGTGAGCATTTGTGGTTTGAATTCAAAAAAATTTAATTGACCATTATATGGAATTGGAACTTTAAGCTGTTTTGGGTTTTCTAAAATGAAGCCATATTTGTTATCTGAGGCATCATTTGATGCTAGATGTTTCTTTGAGTCTAAATTTAATTCTAATTTATTTTCATATTTCTTTACATCAGCAAGCTCAACTTTTCCAATTATTGCACCAGTGATTAGGTTAGATCTTATCTGAAGTCTTTTACAATCATCAGTTCTAATTTTTCGTGGAGAATGTACTAAAAACTCACCACGAAATTCTGTATTCCATTTTCTTAATTCTATTGTTTTTTTGCCTTGAACTATCAATTCAGCAAATGGCTGGCAAACCGACAGACACTTCATGAATTTTCATTATTTACAATGTCTTAATAAATATCAAAATTGTGATGCCTGTGCAATAATCTCTGAAAGATCTTTAGTTTTACTCTCAGGAAGACCGGTAATTCCCCCAGTTAGACTATCAGTTTGAATACCTTTTTCTGCCAAAACGTTGGCAGCCATTAGTGATGTCCTCCCAGCCATACATACCATTAATGATTTTCCTTTAGATTCCTGTAATGCCTGATCAATTTCTTCTGGAATTTGTTGACCTGACAATAATTGCTGTGCAGTCCTAGCATTTGGTACAATTATCTTATTTTTATCAATGCCAAGGGATTTTGCAAGTAGTTCAATTCCTTCTTCACGTGGGGTATATTGAGTATGTACCCAAATTACTTTATCATATTCATTTGCATTTGAAGCAACTTCTTGTTGACTAACTTGTGTAGGGGTAACTGTATTTCCAATCTTTTCAAAATTCTTTCTATACTTATCAATTCCATCACAAATCATCACAACAAATTTTCCTCCACGATTGTGTATCATTTGTAAAGCTGCATAAAGTTCAAGAGCACTGCTCTCACCCATATCATGTCCTTTTTCTACCATGAATTTCAATAGTGGTTTTGCTTGTTCAAAATCTATTTGGTGTTTTCCAGCATATTTATCAGGATTATAATATTTTAAACCATCAGCATTACCTACTGTTCTAATACCTGCAACGTCTTGTTGATCAGGTGGGAATATTACATGAACTCCTTTTTTGTTGTATTGCTCATCAAAATACTTACTAAGACCACCAGATGTTCCACCTGTTCCAAAAGTACAAACAATACTATAATCTTGTAGTGACTCACCATACTCATGTAATTGTTGATCAATTTCGACACCTGTTACGGTTCTATGTGCTTCAATATTCAGATCATTATCGTATTGTTCAGGACAGAAACAATTGTAAATTTTTGCAAGAAATTTTGCAAGATTGATAATATCCTTTTTAGCTAAAAGTGTTTCAATATCTGCAATATTATTGTCGTAAGTTTCAGGTTCAAATCCAAGCTCAATTAATTGTGAACGAATGTTTGCAGCAGTTGCTTTTGCAAGTAATGCATCTTGTTTATCTTCCATTCCTGGAGCAGGACAAATATCCATATCAAGATCCATAATTCTAATATTTCCATTTCTTAATTCTGTGAACACACCTTCCTGAAGTTTTCTTGAGACAAGTGCAATTGCAGTTACACCAATTTTTGACAACAATCCAAGAGCAATTCCAAAGTTTCCTGAAGTGGCTTCAATCACTTTTGTTCCAGTTTTAATCTTACCGGTAGTTATTGCATTATGAATTATGTTGATAGCAGGTCTAACTTTAATTGAACCTGTAAGCAATGTACCATCAAATTTGCCATAAATTTTGAAATCTTTGTTACTGATATCTACGTCATAAACTATCTTTGCACATTCTTTGAGATCATCGGTAAGATCAATCAAAGGAGTGGCATTAACTATCTCTGCTTTTCCATCGCTCTCTTCAATGTGAGGTACTTGTGATAGAATTTCTTGTTCAAATTTTTCTAGTAGAGCATTATCAACACTATCTTCGGACATATGATTGCATAATGAAGCTTCAATTTAGAACTTTTGCAATTAGCTGAGAATAATTATAGAGAAGTATTTTAACTCTAGAAAATAATCCATGTTATGAAAATATCATCTGGACTTACAAAAGCAATATGTGAACAAATCGCAATGGAGGCAAATGCATCTAATAATTATCTAGCAATGGCATGTTGGTGCCAAATTAATGGGTATGAAGAATCTGCAAAAGCTTTCTTTACACAATCTAATGAAGAACGAACTCATATGATGAAATTTGTAACTTTTCTATCAGGTCAAGGAGTAAAACCAGTCATACCATCAACCAAACAACCTTCACAATCATTCAAATCCCTAGAATCAATATGCAAAACTGCACTAAAAAATGAGCAAGCAGTTACTAAATCTATTCAAAAAATTGCAGAGCTTGCACTAAAACAAAAAGATTTTGCAACTCGTAATTTTATTCAATGGTTTGTTGATGAACAAATAGAGGAAGAACAAAAATTTGAAACAATTCTACAGAAATTTGATCTTTTAGGTCGCGATAAGCTTGCTATTTATGAAATTAATAAATTACTTGGGGCATCAACATCCTCCACTGAAGAATAATTATATTATTTACTAAATTTTACCAATACTAGAAATGAGCAAAGATCAAAAAAGCTTTACAGCATTTTTAAAAAAAAGAGCACCAATCTATCTTGGGCTGATAGGTATATTCTTTCTTTTTGCATATCCTGCCTTAATTGAAAAAAACTTGGAATCACATATTCCAACTGATCTCTCAGAGGATCAACAAGCAATTGTTGATTCTATTTTGTCATATAACGGATTAAATAATTCTGGCATGACTATAATGAATGTCTTAGAGGAAGAGATATCTACAAAATTTGTTAACGAAAAAATTTTTGATACTGAAATTACATTATTGAAATTGGAATTTCAAAAATTATCAGATTCAGATTCGTCACACGAAGTAACTTTTCTGTTTATGATTAATGAAGACATTCTAACGTACACTTGGATTGTTAACATGAATTCTGATGAAATATTGTCTGGAAATCAGGAAGCAAAAAGAATACTGGACATTGTAAATTATTATGATTAATCAGATGATTCTATTTCTTTAACACGTTCAAAACATTTTTCTGCTTCTTCATTTTTTCCAAGTTCCTCAAGTATTGTACCCTTATTGTATAACGCATCAGCGTCATTAGGTTCTATTTTTAAAACTTTATCATAACATTCTAGTGCATCTTCTTTTTTTTGCATATCCGCTAGTAATACTCCTTTATTATACAGTACAAATTCATCATTAGGATCAAGTTGAATTGCCTTGTCATAGCAATCTAATGCCTGATCATTTCTTTCCAATGCTGCAAGAGATATTCCTTTATTGCAAAGTAACTCTGCATTCAAATCAATTTCCATTACCTTATCAAAATTTTTTATTGCATCTTCATGCATACCAGAATCTGCAGATAATACTCCCTCGTTAAATAAAACTCTAGCATCATCTTTAGTTAATGTCATTTGAATCCTAGTATATCTCATGTAATATTAATTTACAATTACCTTTGAAAGACAACATCAGTTTCCAAACAAATTCTTACATTTTTCTAATAGTTGTTCTTTTGTTGCTGCCTCTAAAATTAATTGTAATTCTTTTGGGGAAGAAGCACCTAATGCACATAGAGAATACACATAATCCAGTGTAGGAATTTCAGTATTAAGATAATATCTTTCTAGTAAGTTATCTAATTCATAGGGTGATATATTTTGAGGTTTTGCTAGCAGAATAATTTTTTGTTTCCATAACTCAATTAAAGAGTTCCATTCTTGTAACGAAATTGATTCATCTATATCATTAATTAATTCAACTTCAGCTTGTATGTACATTTTTTCCTGTTCTCCGACATCTTGATGCAAATCATCAATTTTTTTGATCCCATCTATTGAGAATGGATCATAATTCATTGGTTGTTCAATACATGGTGGAATAATTTGAATAATACGAAATCTATTATGACCTTTTGTATTAATATGTAAATGACCACTTGTTGCATCAACATCTTTGCAATCAATAATTTTTGCAATTGTTCCAACATTGTATGGTGCCTCCCAATTTGATACAGTCATTTGTGAATTGCTTAGACATACACCAAATTCTTTTTCTGAAAGCATACAATCATCTATCATCTGTTTGTATCTTGGTTCAAAAATTTTTAGTGGTAATTCTTGATTTGGAAATAAAACCAGATCTAGAGGAAAAATTGGAATTATTTTTGTCTTTGTCATAAATGTGATATGATTTTATCATATAAAATCCCAGCTTTACTGATTCAATTTTACTCATTTAATTTTTGTATCATGATGTTAGTTTATACAAGCCAATATTGACAAAAATATATGAAAACTAAGTTGGGCGTAGAATTTGAAATTGATTTTGCTCATACTCTACGTGGTCATCCAAAATGTGGAAAACCACATGGTCATACATCTAGAATAATAGTTGAGGTAGAAGGCGATGTAGTTCAGGGTGATTCATATGAAGAAAATATGGTAATTGAATTTGATCAAATGAAAAAAACTTGTTGGGAAACAATTCAAGAACTTGATCACAGGAATTTAAACGAGCTTTTTGACTTTCCCACTTCAGAAAATATTGCTTCCTGGATATTTGATAAACTCAAAGATAAGATACCTGTTTCATCAATAAAATTTTTCGAGGGTACAAACAAATATTGTGAAATTACAAAAGATTAGATTAATAAAAAACTTGTATTTAAAAAAAAGAAAAAAAATACTATGTAGTTAAAAGGAATTAAGAAAATTAATATAAATTACTTATCTTACTCTACTTTTTTTACTTTCACAGCATTAGGGCCTTTCTCGCTTTCTCCTACTTCGAATTCTACTTTGTCCCCATCTCTGATGTTACCTTCAACTTCAGTTTTGTGGACAAACAAGTCTTTTTCAGCATTTTCTCTTTCGATAAAGCCATAGCCTTTTGTTTGGTTGAACCATTTTACGGTACCATTTTCCATATTAATTTTCAACAAATACTTGTCTATTTATATTTACATTAACAATATGACAATTTCAGGCATTTTATCTCATATCATCCTCTGCTAATTTCTTAAAATCTAGTTTCCTTGTACATTCTTCGAGCTCTTCAGGTAGATGATCATTAATTGGTCTATTGCATTGTTTACAAATAGTTCCATCCATTTCAGAATCTGGTTTTGACATCATTTTTTATCGCCAATCGTTTTTCTTATTTGAACATTTGGGGCATTTAAGTCCATTTATTGTTTCACCACAGGTTCTACATTTCATATTAAAACCTAGCACATCATTTTTTCCAGTTTTAGTATATTTGAAAACCAAAATTAGTGCGATTATAATTCCTGCAGCTGCAGCTATTATCCATAACATTATAACAATACTACTATCTTAAGACAATTAAAGGTAGATGAAAATGTCAATTGGTATCCAGCAATTCTATTCAATGAAAAACCGTTTATTCATTTTAATAGAACGTTAGGTATTCAACATATTTCCTAATCTAACCAATCAACAGAAAATAGAGATTTTTTTAGTTTAAAAGAATTTGATTTAGATGTCTTGAGAATAGTCATCAGACTTGAATTTATTTTCAATGGCTTCTGCTTTTATCTCTAATTCATGAAAGTTTCCTAACTTCTGATATGTTAGTTTTTCAAGCGTTTCTAGTATAGTTTTAGCTGAGCGGTATTGTGGAATTCTTGGTTCTAATAATTCTCCATAAAGTCCAATTCCATTAATTCCATTTAATTTTGCGTATCCCAATATTAAACCATTAAATCCAGTAATTACTGATTCAGTTGGTGTAGTTTCTATTCCTAATTTTTGTACCAACTTAAGAAGTTCTTGTGAAGTAGTGGTGACATAAGTTGTTGGCGATTTTCCAAAACTTCGTGTTGTATGGTATCCTCCTACAGTATAGATAAATTTAGCATCGTATTTTTTTGCTACATTAATTACTTCTTGACAAATTTCGTTTAATTCTTGATTATCTTGTGGTTGACCACGTCCACCTCCAAATACTATGAAATCCTTTGCGAATCTAAATTGCCATTTTTCTTCTGGTATGTCGATGTACCCTCCTTTATCATAAACAAATGAGGGTTTAGTTGAACTAATATTTCTGAATTCTGTTGTTCCTAGATTTTTGTTGATATAATTTACAACTATAGAACCTACATTTCCCATGTCTTGCATTGCAGCAATTATTATTGGTTTTTTTATATCCGGCTTCCGAATATCCTCAATTTCCATTATTTGCAATCATCTTAATTCTATAAAAATTTACTAATTCTGACAATCAGATGTTAAGAATTTTCTTCCTATATCTAATCAACAAACATTGTCTGCAAATACAATCTTTTTCATTAATTTTATCTCCAGTTAATTTTGGAAAGCTTGCACACCAACATGTAATATCATTATCACATGAAAATTTACTATCACAATCAGAGCAAGTCTTTTCCATTAATGCTCTGAAAGAATACTAAGAACTCTATTAGGTATATCTGCTAATCGACTTACAGCCAAAACTTTTTCATATCCAAGATATTTCAAATTAGTTGCAATTGTGGTAGCACTAAATGTGTCTCTTCCCACTCCAATTGCTGTCATCTTAACACCTAAATTTTTGTATGATTTTAAAACCATTTTCAATGCATTAGGATCTGATGGTTCTCCATCTGATAATGTAAGAAAAATGTCAGGTTTTTTTGATGCTAAAACAGGTAGCATTCTATCATAAACCTCTGCCAGAGGTGTACCGCCATTAGCAGATATCTGAGCAAGTCTTTTTGCAGCAGAGTTATTCCATTTCATGTCTTCTGGTTTTACTAACCAGCATACTACTTGTCTATCAACTGTATTAAATGCATAAACAGAAAAATTAACTTTAAGGTATGCTAAGACTTCACATAATGCAATTGTAGTTTTTTTGTATTCTGTTTGTTGATCTGTAATACTTGAGGAATGATCAAGTAGAATTATAATTCTAGATTTTATTGCTTTTTTTACATCAGTGAAAAATGGATTTTCATGCCCTTCAATGTATGCTTCCTCATCAAATTCATCACCTTCTCGCATATGTTGTTCCTTCCAACCAGTTTTCCATTCTCTAAATTTATTTTTTAAATTACTAATTAGATCTTGGTCGTAGATTTTTGTTTCATCTACATTTGTTGAATCAGGAATTTGTATTCCAATTTTTTCTGGAGTTAATCCCTTGTTCTCATTCTTCTTGCTTTCATCTTTTATTAGATTAAATTCCTGTGAAACCTCTTTTCCTTCAATTGCATTTTTTGGATCTAGTTTACCCAGATCCGCTTGTAAATTCTTGATTATTTTTTGTAATGCTTTTTCAAAGTCTTCAGGATTAACTAACATTCCTGGACCTTTTAAAGGAACAGATAATGGAATTGTAATCAGTGGATCAATGTCTAACATGGTTAAAATTTTTGGAATACTTTTTTCAATCCACTCTGTCCCAAAATTATTTTCTAATGCCTTATCAAGAATTGTTTTTGCATATTCTACTGCTTTTTTCACTTTTTCGAAATGACTTGGTTGCATCTCTCCCTTAATGTCACCAAATAGAAAGTATTGGTAAAATGCCTCAACTATTCTTGCCTTACCTAGAATGTTATTTAGTAGTGGTCTGTAAATCCACTGCCATGTGTAATTGAAGATTAATTCATTATCCATCCCACGCCAAACTTTTCTGCCTAAAAGTTCAATTCTTCTTCTTTCAATAGTATTCAGAATAAATCCAAAGGCGTGATCATTTGATAGAATTTTTTCACAGTGACTGATACGCATTGCTTCGTACCATGTAGCAGTTCGGAATTGTCTATACCTTCCAAATTCATCTCCATTGTAATCTAGAAATGGAATTAAAATAACTCGATTTTCCTTAATTCTAGTTTCATTTGTTTTTTTGTTTGAAAACTCTACAGTGATTTCGTCATTTTCTGACCAACGTCTAACTAAAAATGTTGCAATCTCAATTAATGTATCATTACGTAATGAAAGAGAAGACATTATTTTTCATACATTGATGTAATAATGTCATTTACTTTTTGCACTTCAATACTTCCCCATTGTGCATATACATTTCCAAATACTATTTGAGCTGCATCTTTTGGCGTAGTTTCATTTTGAACTAATTTCGCATATGCAATAGTTTCACGTAGAGATGGTGAATAGTATAATTCTTCAACTGCAGCTGCCTGTCTTAGTGTATTTGCCAGTTTAATTCCTTGTTTTGTAGATTGTTCATTTGCATTTGGGAGATGTTTTTTTACTATCTCAAATTCTATTTCCTCTGGTGGATAATCAAGTCTTAATCTTACAGGAAATCTACTCAAAAGTTGTGGTGGAAGTTCTTTTGTTCCAACGTGTGTTAGAGGATTGATTGTTGCAACAACAAACCATGATTCTTTTGCATTAATAGTCTCTCCACCTGATTCTTTTAGAACCAATTGCCTTCTATCGTCTAATGCTTCATCTAATCTTAATAGAACGTCGGCTTCAGCTGCGTTTATCTCGTCTAGATAAAGCATATTTCCTTCTTTCATTGATTTAACAAGAATACCCTCATCAAATCCAATAGAACCTTCGGTAAGATTTTTTGTTCCTACAAGATGGCTTTCTCTAGTTCTTAGGCTAAAGTTGATTGATTCAAGTTGTTTTGATTTTCTTTTTGCGTATTCTCTTACAAGACTAGTTTTTCCCGTACCTTTTGGACCTATAATCAGAACAAAAATTCCTTGGTCATGTGCTTTATCTAAAATCTCAAAAGAATTATTCCAATCAAGATATTGTTGTTCTTCCATCATTTGTATAATTGCTTGATTTTTTACTTTATTTTAAGATAGTTCTAGTCTGCAAATGATGATATCTTTACATAAGACTCGTCTAGAGTTTTGTGTAGTGCTTTATTCCATTCATCAAAGCCTGAAGGATCTTTAGGATAATTGTTGTAGTGTTCAACTAACCACTGGTTTTGACCAGATGTATATTTGAGCCCACTTGCTACAGTTTTGTTCATTGCTCCTCTTATTATCATACCAAGTTTTCCTAATCCAGTAAAGTCTGGATGCTCGCCTTTACTTATTGCTTCAACATCAAGATTTCCCAAAAAATGTTTCATACCATAACTAATTTGTTCATTTGTAAGTGTCTGTACAAGTCTTCTGAAAAGTTCTAGTCCTGCAGTCTTATATCCATACTCTTCAATAAAATCAAGATTATATTGCCATAGACTAGATTCTGAAACATCATTTGACTCAATTGCTTGTGTTATGTTATTTCCAAGAATTGTTCCTGCAATTAGTGCTGGTCCTATTCCACCAGCATCAATTGGTTTAGGCATCCAAGCAGAATCACCAACTAACATGTAACCA
>Ga0310344_10000793_pt1 | contig 24543 bp, 23 predicted proteins | sample HC15DNA20200_MG_FD_203801 | JGI IMG/M metagenome (GOLD analysis project Ga0310344, IMG submission 203801) | Marine microbial communities from station ALOHA, North Pacific Subtropical Gyre - HC15-DNA-20-200_MG | ecosystem: Environmental > Aquatic > Marine > Oceanic | place: Pacific Ocean: North...
AAGCCGAAGTGGCGGAATGGTAGACGCGGCGGTCTCAAAAACCGTTGGGAGTTAAATCCCGTGTGGGTTCGAGTCCCTCCTTCGGCACCATTAATTATCGTTTAAGCGATGCTTTTATAGCTTCATTTATTTTGACAAACTTGAATTTATACCCAGCATCCAGGAGTTTTTGTGGAATTACCTTTCTGCTGAACAAGAGTTCGTCTGCAAATCCCCAAAGCATCGTCCGTATAGCAAATGAAGGGGCAGGAATAATAGCTGGACGATTATAAAAGGCAGCTAATGCTTTTGAAAAAGTGATTTGGTCTATTGGTTTAGGAGACACAACATTTAATGGGCCAGATATCTGATTGTTTATCACATATTTAATCGCGCTGATTGCATCATCTATATGTACCCATGGCCACCATTGTTTACCGGATCCCAACGGTCCTAACAAGCCCATCTTAGCCAGTGGCAACTGTTGATCTAAAAAGCCTCCATTAGGGCCCACTATTGGTGCAAATCTTAATGTAGCGACTCGAAGCCCAGATTCTGTAGCGGATTTTGCTTGGTCCTCCCAGGCTTTACATACCTCAGATAAAAAGTTACCACCCGGCTCAGAGTTTTCAGTAAGTTTTTCATTGCCGCGGTTACCATAGTATCCAACAGCGCTAGCTGAAATCAGCAATTTTGGTTTGGAGTCTGACTTACTAATGGCCTCTACCAGGTTTTTGGTTCCTAGTGTGCGTGACTGAAGAATTGATCTTTTTTTCGACGGTAGCCATAAGCCTCCTACCGTTTCTCCCATTAGATTGATAACTATCTCAGAGTTATTTATAGCTTCTATTGGAGGTTCGAGAGTTTTATGGTCCCATTGGTAATAATTAAAATCATCTTCTAGTGTATTAGACGCTTTACTTATGTTGCGAGTGATTATTTTTATATCGTGGCCGTCTTCAGTTAAAGATTTAACTAAAGATCGCCCTAGGAAGCCAGTTGCTCCGGTGATTAATATATTCATAGCTTAATTCTATTAGCAAATGAAAAAGCAGGAGAACTTATATTAAGTTCACCTGCTTTTTACGTTGTTACGATTTATTCGGCTGAATCAGATTCTTCGCTAGATTCTTCACTAGATTCAGTTTGTAAATCTGCGTCAACAGATTCTTCGCTAGATTCAGAATTAGATTCTTCATCTGAGGCTTCGCCTTCACCAGTACCTTCTGTATCAGCTCCGGTACCTGCGTCACCTTCGCTAGGTTCACCTGCTTCGCTAGAAATCTCAGTGGCTTCGCCTTCACCAGTACCTTCTGTTTCAGCGCCAGTACCTGCGTCACCTTGTCCAGTACCCTCAGTTACCTCTCCAGTAGCTTCTGTTTCAGCGCCGATACCTTCATCAGCTCCTTCTGGAGCGGGACCTACAGGCTCGCCTTCTTCAACTCCTTCTGGAGCAGGACCAACTGCCTCGAATAATTCTATATCAGCTAGAGTTCCTAGCAGAGCTTCAAAGTCCGCTCCAGCTTGCTGTGTTACAGCAGAAATAGCTGCTGTAGCAATATCATCGAAGTTTGTATCGGGTGCTTCAAGTAGAAGTTCATCAAAGTCTGCGCCTGAGGTTCCCATTACATCACAATCAAGTCCTTCTAATATCGCAAGTTCAGTTTCAGGATCCCATTCAGCAATATTGTCTGGTTCAACTCCTGCTACTATTCCACCTAACAGATCTTCATCAAATTCAGCTAAAGCATCTGGCTCTACCACTTCAATGATTGCTGTTTTACGATCAGGATCTAGTGCAGTGATTTCAAGAGGGTCTATTGCAGTCGCTATGCCCTCTACAAGCTCACTTCCAAGATCGCCATAAGCATCTGGCTCGATATTGGTTGCCATTCCTCTAACTGAGTCAGAGTCTATTTCATCGAAGTTTTCAGGTTCAATGTTTTCAACGAAACCGAAGAGCTGCTCTTCATCGAAAACTTCAAAGTCATCGAATTCCATGCCTGCAGCCATTCCTACTAGGTAGTCGTCATCTAGGGTTTCATAAGCTTCAACGTCCAGTGCAACAGCCATTCCCAGTGCAGCATCACTGCCCACTTCGTCTAGTGTTGTTGGGTCCATTTCTACTACGAAGCCGAAAAGTTGGTCATCTTCGAACATCAAAAAGTCGTCAGTTGCCATGCCCATGGCCATACCCATAAGAGCCTCATCTTCTAGAACACCATAAGCATCAACGTCCATACCAGTTGCCATGGTCATAACATAGTCGTCTTCGAAACTCTCAAAGTCATCGAATTCCAGACCCATAGCCATGCCCATCATGTGGTCACTACCTAGATCTTCGAAGCTTGTGAGATCCATGCCCATGGCCATCCCCATTACTCCGTCTGAACCGATGTCATCGAAGTCTTCCCAGTCCATATTATCGACGAAGCCAAAGAGCTGGTCGTCTTCGAACTCAAAGAAGTCATCATATTCCATACCCATAGCCATGCCCATGAGGTGGTCGTCGCCTAGAAGACCGTAGTCTTCAGCATCCATACCCATAGCCATACCACGTACGGAGTCATTTCCTATATCATCGAAGTCTTCCCAGTCCATTTCGTCAACGAAGCCGAAAAGCTGTTCATCTCCGAATTCCATAAAGTCATCGAAGTCCATACCCATGGCCATACCCATCATTGTGTCATCATCCAGGGTTCCATAAGCATCAACGTCCATACCCATAGCCATGGTCATGACATAGTCATCTTCGAATTCCATAAAGTCATCGAATTCCATACCCATGGCCATACCCATCATGTGGTCACTGCCTAGATCTTCGAAGTAGTCGAGATCCATACCCATGGCCATCCCCATTACTCCGTCTGAACCGATGTCATCGAAGTCTTCCCAGTCCATGTTTTCTACGAAGCCATATAGTTGGTCGTCACCGAATTCAAAGAAGTCATCATATTCCATGCCCATAGCCATGCCCATGAGGTGGTCGTCGCCTAGAAGACCGTAGTCTTCAGCATCCATACCCATAGCCATACCACGTACGGAGTCATTTCCTATATCATCGAAGTCTTCCCAGTCCATATTATCTACGAAACCAAACATCTGATCATCTTCAAACATCATAAAGTCGTCGAAGTCCATGCCCATGGCCATACCCATCATTGTGTCATCATCCAGGGTTCCATAAGCATCAACGTCCATACCCAAAGCCATGGTCATGACATAGTCATCTTCGAATTCCATAAAGTCATCTAATTCCAGACCCATAGCCATGCCCATCATGTGGTCACTACCTAGATCTTCGAAGCTTGTGAGATCCATGCCCATGGCCATCCCCATTACTCCGTCTGAACCGATGTCATCGAAGTCTTCCCAGTCCATATTATCGACGAAGCCAAAGAGCTGGTCGTCTTCGAACTCAAAGAAGTCATCATATTCCATACCCATAGCCATGCCCATGAGGTGGTCGTCGCCTAGAAGACCGTAGTCTTCAGCATCCATACCCATAGCCATACCACGTACGGAGTCATTTCCTATATCATCGAAGTCTTCCCAGTCCATATTATCGACGAAACCATAGAGCTGGTCATCGTCAAATGCTTGGAAGTCATCGAATTCCATTCCTCCAGCCATACCTTTTAGGTAATCATCGTCTAGTGTTGCATAAGCGTCAGCATCTAGACCCATGGCCATACCACGTACGGAGTCACTTCCTATATCATCGAAGTCTTCCCAGTCCATGTTTTCTACGAAACCATAGAGCTGGTCATCGTCAAATGCTTGGAAGTCATCGAATTCCATACCCATAGCCATGCCCATGAGAGCATCATCTTCGAGTTCGCCGTATGCGTCTACATCCATTGTTGTAGCCATTGCAAATACGTTCTCGTTATCCATATCGTCAAAGTCTTCCCAGTCCATGCCTGATGCCATGTCATAAACTTTGTCACCACCTAAATCTCCGAATGCATCAGAATCCATTGAGTTAGCAAAACCAAACATAGTGTCGTCATCAAATGCGGAATAATCATCGGATGCAATTAGCAGTCCCTCGAGAATATCCGAATCAAAATCATCTATGTCATCGAAGTAAATGCCGCCTATTAGTTCTTCAGCTGCATCTGCGTCATATGCGTCCCAGTCGGTATCATCACCGAATTCATTGAATTGAGCATAAGTGTTTTCTCTTTCTGCTTGCGTATCAGCGTCGTAGATTTCTCCGTATTCGTCAACGAAGTATTCTTCACCAAATTCATCTACTCCACCAAATTCCATGTTGTCAAAGCTGAAATCGAACTCGGATTCAAAGAATTCATCCGCATCGAATACCTCGAATTCGAAGTCATCAAATCCATCATCGAAATCGAAGTCATCAAATCCATCATCGAAATCGAAGTCATCAAATCCATCATCGAAATCGAAGTCATCAAACCCATCATCGAAATCGAAGTCATCAAATCCATCATCGAATTCGTTATCGAAGTCACCGAACCCGGTTGATTCCGATTCTTCTACGCTGTGAACAAATTCGCCTTCTCCATCGAATTCCATAAAGTCATCTTCTCCGGATCCATCGAAGGCCACGTCTCCGTCAAAGTCACTACCGAACCCGGTTGATTCCGATTCTTCTACGCTGTGAACAAATTCGCCTTCTCCATCGAATTCCATAAAGTCATCTTCTCCGGAGCCATCGTAGGCCACGTCTCCGTCAAAGTCATCCATCATGTCGCCGCTAAAGTCATCTTCTCCGGAGCCATCGTAGGCCACGTCTCCGTCAAAGTCATCCATCATGTCGCCGCTAAAGTCACCGGACATGTCGTCATACTCTACATATTCTTCAACATATTCTTCAACGTAGACTTCTTCAACATATTCTTCAACGTAGACTTCTTCAACATATTCTTCAACGTAGACTTCTTCGTATACAGGCTCTTCGTATACAGGCTCTTCAACGTATTCAACGTATTCGTAGTCAGCATATTCATCGTATTCTTGAGCCAACATAACTGGAGCGAGTCCGGTCATAAAGATTAAAGAAAAAGTTAATAAAGATGAAGTTAATAATTTGCTTTTAATTGTTAAGTTCATGTTTAGAAGTCTCCTAAGTTTAATATTCATATTTATCTTGCTACACAATCAAAGTTATCTAAGAGTCGATCGAAACGAATCTGAACTAGAGTCGAATCAGCACCTGTAACTATAAGAATAAAATCAGTTGTTTCACATGTCCAAGCTCCGATCAGTCCACCCCCAACTGCTGCACCACTTGCGTCAGCACCAGCGAATCCTCCAAAAGCTGTTTCTCTACCTTTCGGATTTAATGTTCCTTCAGCAATTCCTGTAAAGGTGGTTGAAGGTTGTGATGCTTGTAGTACTCCTAATCCAAGTCCTGTCAGTATCGAAAGAGGCTGGCCTTGGGCTGGTTGCCAGATAACGATTACTGCGGTTCCAGCAGCATTAAAATTAACCAAACCTTGGGTTGTATCTGGGCCTCCACCAAGCCATGAAATCCCGTTAATATCAATAATTCCATCAATGCCTAGTGAGTATCCATATGAATTCACAACTGTAAACTCTCCTAATGGAGTAGCAGTAGGTACAGGTGTCGGTGTTGCTGTAGGTACAGGTGTGGCTGTTGGTACTGGGGTAGCAGTAGGTTCAGGCATGCTTGTGGCAGTAGGTTCAGGCATGCTTGTAGACGTTGGCTCAGGAGCCGCAGGCTCTGAAGTATCCTGAGTGTCTTGGGTTGGCTCAGGTACATTAGTGGCCGTTGGATCAGGGGCTACTGTTGGAGCAACCTCTGTCGTTGCTACTTCTTCTTCCCCTTCCCATTCGACCTCTACTGAAGCTGTTCCACCTCCACAACCTACAATAGCTAACGAAATAGTCAAAATTATGATCGTCGATATAAATTTAAAAATGAGATTTTGCCCCTTTCAAATTCCCTAAACTTGGGCTTTTTGGCTTTTTGATTATGAAAAACATTAATAATGAATTGTACTACGAATTCAGGATTTTTGTGTTAAATTTAACTTAACGCCGTTTAACTAGCTCAAGCTACTAACTGTTAACCAATTTAGCGCTTAAAGATTACTAAGATTAACTAAGGAAAAAACTATGTATATAGGAATAGGGTTGCCTGCCACAATTCCGGGCATATCAGGCAGTTTGATTAAAGAGTGGGCTGTTCGTGCAGAGAATGGTCCGTTTTCCACTTTGGGTATTGTGGATAGAATTGTCTACCCAAATCACGAACCGATGGTATCTCTAGCGGCAGCGGCAGCAGTTACCGAACGTATATCGTTGATGACTACAGTATTATTGGCACCCTTAAGGAATCATGTGGTTTTAGCGAAACAAGCTGCCACATTACAGTCAATTTCAAATGGTAGGTTCGATTTAGGACTTGGTATAGGTATTCGCAAGGATGATTTTGATGCAGCAGGGGTAGAGTATTCAGGTCGAGGCCGGAGACTTGAAAGCCAGATTAATGTTATGAGAGCAATTTGGTCTGGAGACACCAGTAGTCTAGGTCATCGCGAAGTCGGACCGCCAGTAGAAAAAGCTCCAAAAGTCATTATGGGTGCCTTTGTGGATAAGGCATTATTAAGGGTTGGAAGGATTGCAGATGGCTACTTGGCAGGGCCAGATGGGCCTGGTGAAGTTGAGCGCAAGTTTTCACTAGTAACTTCATCATGGGAGGCATCCGGAAAACAAGGCAAGCCCAAGCTTGTTGGAGGCGTTTATTACGCCCTAGGTGACGTAGAACGTGGAAAAGAATATATGCGTCATTACTATGATTTTGTATTAGATGAGACGGACTGGAGTGTCGAAAGCATGATGGTTCAGGATGCGAACTCAATAAAAAACTTGATATCGGATTTCGAATCTATAGGAATGGATGAATTGATTTTACATCCATGTGTTCCGGAATTAGATGAAATTACTCGACTGGCTGAAATAATAACCTAACAAACTTTGAGTTATTAAACTTCAGCACAAAAATCTTCTACTAAGCTATTAAATTCTTCTGGAAACTCCATGTGGGGCCAATGGCCACACCTTTCGAATATATGTGATTTAATATTTTCAAAATGCTTTGCAGCATGTTCGGCATGATGAACCGGAACGATTTTGTCGTTACGACCCCATAATAAAAGTATAGGAGCCTTTATCTCTTCAAGCTGATCTATGAATATTAATTCCGGATCCAGTCCTTTTAAAGAGACCCCTGTTCGAATTATCGCGAGCATAGCGGCTCTGTTACCTGGCTCTTTTCTGAACTGGTAAATCATTTCTATTAGGTTTGGTTTAATCAAACTAGTGTTATATAAGATCTGCTTCAGTAGACTTTTGGTAGTTGAACGAGTGGGTGTTGTAATGATTTCTCCGATGATTGGTAAAGTCATAAATCTAAGAAACCAAGCTATGTCGTTTCGTAACCCTGCACTACCTTCTAATACTAATTTACTGACACGGTCTGGATGCTTGTGGGCTATAGCTAAAGCCAATAATCCGCCCATAGAATTTCCGACTAAGCTAGCTTTGTTAATGCTTATAACATCCATGAATTCGATCATGAATGCAACAGCTTGATCTAAAGGGGTTTTAGATATTGATTTATAGGTTTTTCCATGTCCAGGGAGGTCGACAGCATATACCGTATTTGATTTGGATAAACCAGCGATATTTTTGTACCAGTTTACTGAGGCTGAACCCAGCCCATGAATTAGTACCAAAGGATGACCTTTGCCCATTTTGAAATAACGAACCTGTCCTCCACTCAGCTGTACCAGTTCTTGAGTTACTGGCATTTTTATATCTACATGAGAGAAGGAGTTCTTATTATTTGAATGCTGGTATGACATCTTCCTGAAACACTTGGATTGACTTCCAATCGAATGGAGCTCTAACTACTATATTTAAACCTTCAGCACCAGCGTCTATGTATTCGCCGATACGATCAATCGCTTGGTCTTTAGTGCCTAGCAACATGCCTGGGCCTTGAGTTTTGACTCTTTCCCCGTATAGCTCCTCAAATTCGTTTTGTTTGATTCGAGCATCTTGGTCTGATGAACCCATATAAAATCCAACATTAATGGTGCGATAGATATCATTAGGGTCTCTTTGCTCTTTGTTACACCAGTCATTTAAAACATTGATTTTATGTTTGTAATCTTCCGGCGAAATATATGGTACATTCCATGCGTCTGCGTATTTTGCAGCAAGTTTTAAGGTGCGTTTTTCTCCGCCGCCACAGATCCATATCGGTAAATGGTCCTGTATAGGTTTAGGATCACATTTAGCGTTCTGAACGCTAAAGTGTTTTCCTGAAAAAGATGTTGTTTTATTGGTGAGCATTGAGTCAATTATTTGCACGGATTCTTCAAGCATATCGAGTCGTGTGCCAATAGGGGGGAATTCTATGCAATAATCGTTATATTCAGTTTCTAGCCAACCAGCCCCTAATCCGAGTTCGAATCTGCCGTTGGAAATATGATCGATAGATGCAGCTGCATTGGCTATAACTACTGGATTTCGATAGCCAACGCAAAGTGCTAGTGCCCCAATGCGGACGTTTTTTGTGACGTTTGCTAGAGAAGCAAGCATCGAAATAGCTTCAAAACATGGGCCTCCTTCATCTGGTGCTGGATCAGCATAGAAATGGTCCCATGTGGACACAAATTGAAAGCCTTGCTTGTCAGCCATTTGCCAAAGGCGTTTTAAGTCCTGATAAGAAACATATTGCACTCCAACGTGCATTCCAAATTTAAAATCCATGTATCACTCTGTACTTATTGATGCTCTTTTATGTTCAGCTTTTCCGATCATTTTATCTCCCTCATGAGCTTCAATCGAATATGCATACTTTTTGCCATCCACTTCCGTTATTGTTACTGATATTGTAACTGTCTGATCTATTTTAGTAGGAGCTAAATGCCTTAACTTATCGACTGCATATCCTACGGTGGTAAAGCCTTCAGGTAATCTGGAGTCAGTGATTTCAATGCATGCAAGTTCCATAATGTGTAATAGGGATGGAGTCGATAGTACGTCGCCTCCGGTTTTACCGGTTCGATTAACAGTCATATCTTTTGTAACTTGATAAATCACATCCTGAGAGTCCCCCGGTTTTATTGTTGTTTCATTCATAATTGCTCCTAGTTTTTACTAAACATTTCGCGCAGTTTATTTTTTTGAGTTTTCCCAGTGTTTGTTCTCGGGAAATCACTCAGTATCTCAATTTTTTCTGGAATTTTTGATTTCGACATTTTCTTAGAACAGTATTCTTTTAAAATTTCTTCTGTTACGGATTGATGTGGTTTAAGTGTTACGAAGCCTATTATTGCTTCGTCATACATATTGTCTGATATGCCAACCACAGCGGCATCGGCAATTGCCTCATGTAATTTTATTACTGATTCAATTTCTCCAGCAGAGATGTTTTCACCGGATCGTCTTATCAAATCATTTGCCCGGTCAACAAAATAGTAATACCCGTCGGAATCAACTTTGACTATGTCTCCAGTGTATAGCCATCCATTCTTCAAAGCTTTTTCAGTAGCCTCGTCATTTTTATAATAGCTTTTCAGTATAGTAATGCCAGGAATGCCTTTAACAATTAACTGACCTATTTGCCCTTGAGCTACTTCGTTTCCAGACTCATCAACGACTCTACATTGGTATCCTAATGCAGGAAACCCAATGCTGGAATTTTTCCTTAACCCATCTAGTGGATTAACCAGAGGTTGTCCCATTGTTTCCGTCATGCCGAAAATTTGGAGCAACGGTATCTTAAATCGAGTTTCCCATTCCTTATACTGATTCACAGTCAAGTTTTGAGCAAATATCATTAGTCGGAGATTATGTGACGCATCAGAAACTTTTGGCTTTTGAGCTAAAATCATTCGCATAGGAGTAGAAAGGCTGCTCGAAACGGTGCATTTATATCTGGTCAATTGCTCAATAAATCGGGAAGCTGAAAATTTTGACATCAGGGCAATACTTGCTCCTACCGTTAGAGCTGTCATCGTAGAGTAATATTGGGCATTACCATGGAACATCTGTAAATGTAAGTGCCATCTATCATCACTGTTTAAACCTACATTTTTAGATATCTGTTCACCCAGAAATATGTAATTTGCATGAGTAACTATTACTCCTTTTGGAAGAGAGGTGGTGCCGGAAGTGAATAAAATCGCCGCTTCATCAGTGGGCGTTATATCATCCGAATTATAGATTATAGGTTCATTTTTTGTAATTTGTTCAAAATTTAAGGTGCTTTCATCTTCGCTGCTAAAATCTCCAGTTACTAATATTGTTTTTAGAAAATCGGATTTTGATCGCACAGTTTTCACAGCTTTAACTAAATCTGGTTGTGTGATGGTCAGGATAGACTCCGAGTGGTTTATCGGATACATCAGCTCGTCTGGAGGAGATACGGGGTTAGTTGGAACCATAACCGCGCCGATTTTGGACAAGGCGAACCATCCAAATAAAAACTCTGGGCAATTATTGAGGTGTATATTTACCTTATCACCCTTTTTCACTTTAAGTTTCAATAATGCATTAGCTACTTGATTTACTTTTTCATTGAAATCTTTGTAAGACCATGTACTATATTTTCTGTCCGTATCCTCAAATATTAGGAAGGTTCGGTCTGGATTTGATTCAGCTCTGTGATCGAGTAATTTTGGAAGGGTTCTGTTTTCAACAATACTTTGGAGATTCAGGTCTGAGACCATTATTTTTCCTCGGTAAGTTCTTTTCTGACCAGCTGGGTTCCTGCTGCCATTGAATTTAATTTTTTAATGGCCAACCATCTTGGAACAGCAAAAAATCCACAATCAGGGTTTATCCATAATTTTTCAGCAGGGACAAATTCCAATAGCCTTTTTATGCGAGCGGCTACATCGGTAGGGCTTTCTACATAAAATGACTTAACATCTATGACTCCGGCGCCGAGTTCTCTCGATTCAGATACCAATTTCCATAGATCTACGTCTACAAATTCTCTGTTAGCAAATTCTAGTACTAGTTGATCTGCTCTCATATCGTTTAATAAAGGCCACATCCAAGCATATTCCCGCTTACCGCGAGGGCGTGAATCTAGATTTCCAAAACATATATGTAGTGCAAGTTTTGCGTCTACGTCTTTTACACATGCGTTGTAGAGAGATACCCATTCATTTAATTCTCCTGGAACTATCGCGAAAGAAGGTTCGTCAATTTGAATAAAATCCGCTCCAGCATTTACAAGTGCTTTTAGCTCACTATTAATAATTTTGGAGAATTCCCAAGCCATATCGAGCCGGCTCTTATATGCATTTTGAGGTCTAATATGCATAGAAATAGTAAGGGGGCCTGGGCACGTAGCTTTAATCGGTTTAGTGGTTATTTTCTGTGCATGCGTAAATTCTTCAACGATACCTAACCCGTCAGGAACATCGATCTTGCTAACTGTATGAAATCTTCTTGGAGAATCATAACCAGTTGGCCCAACAGTTCTTAATAATGGGTCAGGCTCTATACCGCTGATCCGTTTGTAAAAACCTTGAACAAAAAAGGAACGTCTCATTTCTCCATCAGTAATGACGTCGATGCCAGCTCGGTCCTGATCCAATATGGCCAGATCTACAGCATCATCATAAGTTTCCTTTATATCCGTTTGACCATATTTACCGGAGTCAATTTCCCCATTCATAGTATGTAACCAGCTTGGTAGTGCATGGCTACCCACCACTGACGTGGGTAATAAAGGTAATGTAGTTTCATCCATAGTAAAAAACCCTAGAAATCCTTGTTGGTGATGATTTGAGTCTAATCGCGCTATTTAAAGCTTGCAAGTCCTTTAGCTATTCTTGTCTTTACTGAATCAGTCCAATTTTCATCACTTTTGTAAAAGCCTCTTCCGGATTTTGAGCCGAAAAATCCCTGATTAAGCAAGTTTTTAAGAGGCCCTGGAATGTCAGCTTTAGAAGCTAGTGTAGGGGCAACTTCTCGATATATATTTCCAATTGTATCCCAGCCGGCTAGTTCCCAAACTTCAAATATGCCGGCAAAAGCCCACCTCCGTCCTGTGCAATATTTGATTGCTTTATCTACGCCTTCAATATCTGTGATTCCATTTTCGACTAACCATAGTGATTCTCTTAACAAAGCAATCTGCAACCTGTTCAGTATAAACCCTTCAACTTCTTTATTAACAACGATAACTTGCTTTCCAATATCCTCAATAAATGCCTTGGCGATATTCAGTGTTGCGTCAGATGTTTTGTGGCCACGAACTATCTCAACTAATGGAACTAAATGCGGAGGGTTAGCATAATGCATTACTATCACTTTATCCGGACGGTTTGAGTGTTCTGCATATAAGCTAGGCTTTAAGCTACTGGTATTACTGGCCAATATAGTGTGGCTGGGGCATAGTTCGCCAAACTTTTTGAATAAATCTTGTTTGATTGATACGTTTTCGGGAGCAGCTTCTATAACTAAATCAACATCTTTAAGCTGATTTCCCAAATCATTACTTGTTTTGATTAGTAATTTACTTTTGGGAACTTGGTCATCTTTTATTTTTCCTGAGTCCACTAGTTTTTTTAAACCGTAGTCAATATTTTTTCTAGCGGTATCTAGAATTTCCTCATTTATGTCATACAAATTTACATGATATCCTGCGGCAGCTATTTCAAGAGCAATACCATGACCCATTAATCCCGCTCCAATCACGGCTACTTTTTCAATTCGTTGTTTGTTCATTTTTTGCTTCAACGCCTTAGTAATCTGAGTGCCAGAATCATTAGGAGAACTATGCCGACCAGAATTATTAGTTTTAAAACCATTGTCTCAAACTAATATCCTACTATAGCTTTTTAATAATTAAACTGTTGTGGATAATTATTCACAGCTACCTATGATGCGTATTTTTGTATCACTTCTCCCAAGCCAGGCCCCGCTTTTTCAAAATCTTCTGCGGTGGCTACGGGTGTGAGAGTGAGGTGAGCTCCCATAGAAAGGAATAGGGGCTCAACTATACCCATCATTTCTGAAGATTCTTCCATATTTATAATGAGCAACATAGTTCGTGCGCCATTTTCTATAGTTAAGTAAACTGCTTCGGGCTTTAAATCTTCCAAAATAGATTCAAAGCTGGTCATCATACTTCCATCTACTAAGCTGGCATTACCTTTTTCAGTTGGAATCGTTGCTTTTATTAACATTCTCATATTAATTCTCCTTGTTATAAATTTTAACTTTGTTGATTTTACACTCAATAATATAAGCATAATTTATTATTGGGGCGACTTGTGGTTGATTTAATCTGATGTGTCTATTTTTAGTTTCTAGGCCTCAGTAAGTCAGGTATGTTTAATTGTCTGTGAGGCAACATTTTGTCACTGACTAATCTAAGTAAATCCCATTCAGTATCTTCGATAATATTTGAAATCATGGTCCAAATATCTGCTTTCGAGCTAGAAACAAACCCTTCAACTTCCAGTGCTTGTAAACGGTTGTCAACATATGTTTCAAGGTTCTCTTTAAACCAAATCGGGTATAGGCCCATCCATGTGGATCCATTAGAGTGAGTTTTCTCCATTGATGCTCTAACAGAATCTATTACTTCAGCTCTGGTTTTATCGATTGAACTAGCTACTGCATGGCTACCTCTAAAATAAGCTTTTTGCTCTTGCCACCTAGTAGCTTCAAATTCCCAACACCTAAGTATTGCTGCATCTATTATTGCTGCAGTAGGCCCCCTCTGTTGTTTATCGGATTGTTTTATCTTTTTGAGCTTTGGTTTTTGCATGGATTACAAATACTGAACAGTTCTAATGAATGCGATAACACAGAAATATTATGTGAAGATTCGATTAGTTGTATTTCTTGTTCAAGATTTTTCTCTAAGCTTCCATTTAACTCAAAGTCTTCAACTGATCCACACGATTCACAGAAAATGTGATGATGATGACCGTCTTTTCTGATAGATAGCTCTATGACCTTGGTGTTGTCAGGTGTTTGGAATTCGCTAATCAAATCGAGATTTTTAAGCATATTTATAATTCTGTATAAAGAGGATACTGCAAGTTTTCCCTCTGAGAGTTTGATTACATCCTCTACTTTTAACGGCCCTTTATTTTGTAGCAAGATTTCTAACAAGACAATCCTCGGGCGAGTTATGGGGATATTATGGTCAACCAGCAATTGCCGGCATTTTTGAGTTAAATCTGTTTCTTTGGGCATGTGATTATTACGTTTATATTTAATAGGCCATATTAGCAAGCTGTTGACATATTAGCAAAAACATATGATACTGGGAATGAGAATCATTCTCAAGTTAGAGGAGTTACTTAATGCGTTTTAAATATATACTTAAATTTGCTGTAATCACTATGTTGCTCTTGATAGTGGCATGTGGAAATGGCGACGAAGCGTCGACCACGACAGTAGAGGAATCTTCGGTTGAAGAATCTACTTCCACCACGACAGTAGAGGAATCTTCGGTTGAAGAACCTAGTGCCACATTGACTGTCCTTGCGACGACACCAATGATTGGGGAGTTTGTTAAGAAGGTCGCTGGCGACAATATTGAACTTAATATATTAATGCCATATGCCGCTGACCCTCATACTTTTGAACCATCTCCCCAGGACGTGAAGAAAATTGAAGATGCGGATTTGGTTTTTTACACGGGTTTGAAATACGAGTCTGTCAATTTGCTTAAATTACTTCAGAATTCAGTAAAATCACAGGAATTACTTATTGAAGTAGCGGCCAGAATAAATCCTATAGAATTTAAAGAAGAAGGCCATGACGACCACGATGATCATGGTGACGAAGAAGGCCATGATGACCACGATGATCATGGTGACGAAGATAAGCATGATGACCACGATGATCATGGTGACGAAGATAAGCATGATGACCACGATGATCATGGTGACGAAGAAGGCCATGATGACCACGATGATCATGGTGACGAAGAAGGCCATGATGACCACGATGATCATGGTGACGAAGATGGACACGCTGGTCATGATCACGGCATATATGATCCTCATTTTTGGTTTGATCCAACTAGGGTTGCTTTAGCAGTCGGTGAAATCAGAAATGAATTGATAAAACTAGATCCTGATAATAAAGATGCTTATGAGTCAGCAGCAACTAGTTATATCGCTGAATTGACAGCTTTAGATGCACAGGTTGAGGCTTTGATTCAAACAGTTCCTTCTAATGACAGGCAAATAGTTACCACTCATGAGTCTTTAGGTTATTTAGAAGCCAGATACGGTTTGAGTGTCCTTGTTGCTATTATCCCAAGCGTCACTAGCGAAGATGATGTCACGCCTAGACAATTAGTCAGCGTTATTGAGGAAGTTAAAGAACAGAAAGTAAAAGTAATATTCCTTGAGGCTGAGAGTCCGACTAAATCGTCTGAAATTGTTGCTCAAGAAACTGGAGCAACTTTGGTTTCAGGATTATGGGTCGAAACTTTGCAAGAGAATCAGTCATACATTGATTTCATAAATAGCAATGTGAATTTAATTGTGGAAAATTTAATCAAATATGGTCACGAAGATGATCATGATGACCATGGTGACGAAGATAAGCATGATGATCATGATGACCATGGTGATGAAGATAAGCATGATGATCATGATGACCATGGTGATGAAGATAAGCATGATGATCATGATGACCATGGTGATGAAGATAAGCATGATGATCATGATGACCATGGTGATGAAGATAAGCATGATGATCATGACGACCATGGTGATGAAGATAAGCATGATGATCACGATGACGAAGACGACCATGAGAAGTAACACTTATTTGTTGCTCACAATAAGTGACCTCTGAGTCCTCCAACGGGAAATCATATATTTACCTCCAAAAATATATGATTTCCTGTATAGTTACGAATTATGTTGAGACCCTCTATGAATAACAGTTGTCCTATAGTTTCAGAAGGGTGTTGCGTGCAACTCGGCAATGAGTTGATTCTAGATGACGTTAGCTTCTCAATTAATGAAGGCAGTTTAGTTGGTGTTGTTGGTCCTAATGGAGGCGGAAAGACAACTTTATTTAATGCTATGTTGGGTTTAGTTCCAATTGCTCATGGTTCAATAAAAATAAATGGGGTTGATCCTAAGAAAGCAAAAGGGCTCATCGGCTACGTCCCGCAAAGGGAGGAATTCAATTGGAAGTTTCATGTAACTGCCAGACAAGTTGTCCAGATGGGGATTACTAAGAACAAATCCTTTTTTTCTCTCACATCTAAACAAGATCAAGGAATAATAGAGAAATCCTTATCCAAAGTGGCATTGCTGGAAAGGATTGATGATCGTGTAGAAGACCTTTCAGAGGGGCAAAGACAAAGAGTTTTTTTAGCTAGAACTCTTGCGCAAGGTGCAAAAATTTTACTATTAGATGAGGCCTTTAGTGGTGTAGATATTGGGTCTCAAGAAACATTGGTAGATGTTTTGAGGAATTTAAAAAATGATGGGAAGACAATTTTAATGGCGACCCATGATTTGAATACCGTAAGTGAAAGGTTTGATGAGGTTTTGTGCTTGAATAGACATTGCTGCGCGTATGGAGAGCCTGGGAAAGTTTTGACTAGAGAAGTTATGGTAGAGCTCTATGGTTCTCACAGTTCAATGTTTAAAGACCATACTTTAGGTAAGCACGGACACAACGATGTGGATTGAATATATATACGAACCGTTCTCCTACAGTTTTATGATTCGATCTTTGATTGTTGCAGTTTCAGTCGGAGTGATTCTCCCTTTGTTGGGATCGTATGTTATCAATAGAAATTTAGGTTTTATGGGCGACGCTATGGCTCATGCCAGTTTACCAGGGCTTGCTTTTGGGTTATTGATAGGTGTCAGTATCTTTATAGCTGCTATACCTGCAGCAATAATTATCGCTTTGGTGCTTGGATATCTAATTAACAGATCAAAAATAGGTGAGGATACAGCAATTGGCATCATATTTTCGTCATTATTTGCTTTAGGATTCATTATGTTATCGATATATGATCACATTTTGCTCAGCGTAGAAGATTTGTTATTGGGGCAGATTTTAGCCGTATCAAGGTTTGATGTTTGGGCTACTTTAATTTTGTCTGCAATTATTATCATCACAACGTTGATACTTTATAAACAGTTTTTATTTATCTCGTTTGATCCCAAGGGAGCTAAAATATCAGGATTAAACGTAAGGCTGTTCGACAATATTTTTTTAGTAGTTTTGTCTTTATCTATTATTTCATCGATACAATCAGTGGGAATAATTTTGGTTTTAAGTATGCTGATTACACCCGCAGCGGCAGCTAAATTAACCACTAAAACTTTCTCTGCCGCAATGGTCACTGGTAGTGCTTTTGGAGTTATTGCTTCACTGAGTGGGCTGTATTTGTCTTATTATTTAGATTTCCCTTCTGGACCCTCAATGGCTTTAGCTGCTACATCAATATTTATAATTGTTTGGATTGCAAAAAGAACCTTTCGTTACGCAAATTAGTTGTGTGGAATTACTAAACTTAAAACCAAAATTAAGTCAGGGTAAACTTAGTTTAGTTGTCTCAATTATCTTCTAATCTTAGTTTATTCTTTCTAACGAGTAGATTACATCTGTATTCTTATGATTTTTATCCCACTCGACCATTTTAGGAGATGACATGAGTTCGCTAAATCGTTGCTCATCTATTACGTTTGCAGTGGTAATGATTTTACAAAACCCATCTTTATCACTAACCACACCGATATCGTAGTCTGGCGCCACCTTTTCTATTTCTTCATCAAATATTTCATGAAACATAGATAGGAAATCTTCTGCACTTCCTTCAAAACTTGATACAACACAAATATTCATTGAAATTCTCCTGTTATGGTTTTTAGATTAATAGCATTTATTGTCAATATTAGTAATTTGCCGAAAATATATAAATATAATAGTTGAATATTAACTAGGGTTTTAATGTAAAATTAATGTACACGTTAAATTTAATTAACGTTTTCACGTATGTCAGCTTAAGTTGTAAATTAGCATTCATTTGTCAAATCTTTCCTTCTTGAATTCGGTATATGTAGAAATTTTAAGGAGATAGATATGAGAATTTATGTAGGCAACTTGTCATGGCAAACTGATGAGAATGAGTTACGAGAAACATTTGCACCCCATGGCGAAGTGGTATCAGCACAAATAATTACTGATAGAGAAAGCGGCAGGTCACGCGGATTTGGTTTCGTTGAGATGGAAAATGACGAAGAAGCCAAAGCTGCTATCGATGCAGTAAATGGCAATGAGGTTGGTGGACGTCAGCTTAAAGTTAATGAGGCTAAGCCTCGTAGCGAAAAGCCTCGTTACTAATCACAAATAGAACGCAATATAAAATAGCTCTTACATACTCTATGTGAGAGCTATTTTAATATTCCCTGATGCTCACGAGAATTGCCAGAGAGCAGAGATATACTGATAGACCTACTTGTCCTAAAATAGCCAGTTAAAAAAGTTTCACTATTAGTTTCATTGTTAGTTTTACGAACTCATTACTATTGATATACTTTGTAGCTATACTTTCTTGCTAAGCCGACGTAGCTCAGTAGGTAGAGCACAGCACTGAAAATGCTGGTGTCCCCAGTTCGATTCTGGGCGTCGGCACATCGAAAGTTTAGATAAGAGCGGAAGTGGCTCAGTGGTAGAGCATCACCTTGCCAAGGTGAGGGTCGCGGGTTCGAATCCCGTCTTCCGCTCCATATAATTAAAAACCCTCTCCTTCGTTTTCCATCCATTTTGCCCAAACTTCTCTGTTGCCTTTACCATAGCCATCTCGATAAGTAATTACCCCGGCGGAATTAAATGCAATTTTGGTAGATTGACTTGTGACTTTAAGGTCAGCAATCATTTGGCCCAAAGGTTTTGCTACGGTCCAGGGATGACTATGTCTCTCCTTGTATTTGACTAGCTCAGACATAGTCTCAGTTGGATCGACACCTACAGAAATAAATACGATATCATCTGTAAATTCAGGGTATACTTCCTTTAGTTCAGCTAATTCCCTGGTGCATCCTGGACACCATGAAGCAGCAAAATACATAAATACCGGCTTTCCGTTTTCTATAAGACTTGTAGATGTAACTTCAGTCCCATCTTCGTAAATAATTTTAAATTCGGGTATTCTGTTGCCAACCTGCGTGCCTACTAAGATTGAATCAATCAATCCCGCAGCTTGATCGGTTTCTAAGTCTGAGGGTGATTCAGAAACATAATCGGCAGTTTCTATTTCATTTATTGTTTGCTCAGCAACGATCTCTTCGTCAACAATTTTGCTTGCAGTTGTAATGTCTTCTATCTCGTTTTCCGATGTGCATGAGAATACACTCATTGCAAGTAAAATTAAAACGACAATGGAAAAATTTATACATCCATACAACTTTTTAAATGACATGTTTCATCAACCTCGTAAACATTTAGTACTCTTATTATATTTTAATCGTTTTTAATATCTAATTAGACATGCAAATAGATTGTTACTTACAATTTAGATAGAGTTTTAAAATTTTTAAAAAATGACATTAACCAGAAATAAAATTATCGGTTTCAGTATATTATCTGTTTTATTTGTGCTTCTGATTTCATTGTTAGCGTACGGTTTAGCTTCAAGATCCTCAGTAACAGGCCAGAGTGGAGTGAATTTAGTAGGCAAACCGGCACCTGATTTCGAATTTATTACATTCGATGGGAACAACTTTAAGTTGCATGACCAAATTGGAAGACCTGTTGTAGTGAATTTTTGGGCATCATGGTGTTCTCCATGCAGGGAAGAGGCTGAAATCCTCGAAGAATTTTTTGTTGAATTAAATCCATCAGTTGTTTTTGTTGGTGTTAATATCCAAGACACAGCAAGTGACGCAGCAAAGTTCATTAGTGAGTTTGGGCTGAATTATATAAATGGACCTGATAAAACCGGCTCAATAACGATCGATTATGGAGTTATTGGCTTGCCAGTTACATTTTTTATTGATAACAACGGTGTAATAGTTAAGAGGTGGGTTGGAACTCTGACTGAAGATACGTTGTTTGAACTAATATATGAAGTTAACGGTAATCCTTGAAGTCTATACCTAACATCTACCCGATTGTTTTGGTTATCTTAGTGATATTTTTAATTTTTGTTTCTGCATATTCTATAGCTGAATCTGCAACTATAAACGGCACTAACACTGGCTTAAATTCAGAAATATCACCCGATGATAATAAAGGATCGATGTTTTCATGGTATGAAGAAACAGCTATATTTATTTGTCCATTACATTAAAAATTGAAATAAACATTTAAGCAGGTTAATAAAAGATGAAGAAAAGATTTAGTAATCAAGTTTCTATTATCACTGGAGGGGCATCAGGCATTGGATATTCTATTGCTCAATGCTTGGGCGGTGAAGGATCTAATTTAGTTATTGTTGACCGTGATGCTGAGTCAGGAAAACGGTCTGCCGCCGAGCTTAATGCATCTGGAATAAATACTGTTTTAGTGATTGGGGATGTTTCAGATGAAAAAGTTGCCGAAAACGCTGTGGCTCAAGCTAAAGAAAATTGGGATCGCCTTGATGTTTTAATTAATAATGCAGGGATCACAGGAGATCCGGGCTCAATATGGGAATTACCAGTTACCGAGATGGATAGAGTTTATCGTACCAACCTCAGAGCTACATATTTATTTTGCCAAAAAGCAATACCGTTAATGTTGAGGAATGATTATGGGCGAATAGTCAATATTGCCTCAATTGCTGGAAAAGAAGGAAACCCTAAAATGGTACCTTATTCATCTACTAAGGCTGCCGTTATTGGTCTAACTAAGTCTGTTGGAAAAGAATTATCTGATACTGGAATCCGGGTTAATTGTGTTACTCCAGCTGTTGCTCACACTGCAATCCTTGACCAAACCTCACCAGAGGTAGTCGATTACATGATTTCAAAAATACCATTAGGGCGTCCGGTTGAATTATCAGAAATAGCTTCGCTTGTTACTTGGGTTGCTTCGGAAGAATGTTCGTTCACTACTGCTGGGGTTTTTGATATATCTGGTGGTCGTGCTACGTATTAAATTAACTATTGGCTTGACGCATAAATTAGTCATGATTATAGTACGTGTTCTAGGCTTAGCAATTAACTCAACTTGATCAGTCTAATGTAATTCATGGAGGATAATCATATGAGCGTTATAGATAAAAAATATGCCGATATGTTCGCAAATTCAGCTGCTTGGTACGAGAGAGGGAAAAATGCTTTTGCTGGCGGAGTCACTCATCAATCGCGCTTCGTAGCTCCATTTCCAACATATTATGAATGGGCAGATGGTCCGTTTAAATATGACGTTGATGGAAATGAAATAGTTGATTATGTAATGGGTAATGGAAGTCTGTTACTAGGGCACAATCCTAAGAGCGTGATGGATGCTATAAATTCCCAGATGGGTAAAGGCACACATTTAGGCGGTGCCACTACTCACGAGACACGATATGCTGAGGCAGTAAAGAGAAATATGCCTAAGTTAGATTCAGTGAGATTTACATCATCAGGTACGGAATCAACTTTATTAGCAATGAGAATAGCACGTGGATATACAGGCAAAGACAAGATAATTAAATTCTATGAACACTTTCATGGGTGGCAGGACTATGCCACTATCGATTCTGGCCAGTCTACTGGTGGTATTCCAAAAGCCACTTTAGATCAAATAATTGTTGCTCAACCTGATATAAAAGAAGTCGATAATATTCTTTCTCAAAGGGATGATGTGGCCGGTGTAATTGTGGAGTGTAACGGAGCACATTTTGGAACATTTCCGTTGCAAAACCCGACTTTTCTTCATGATTTACAAGAGACATGCCGTAAACACAACGTAATGTTTATTATGGACGAGGTGATTACAGGTTTCAGGTTATCTAAAGGTGGTGCTCAGGAGAGATGGGACCTTGACCCTGATATAACTACAATGGCAAAAATCATGGCAGGCGGACAACCTGGAGCTGCGGTTGGTGGTAAGAAACACGTAATGGATGTTATGGCGAAAACCGGAGACCCTATTCATGATTCTTCTAAGAGAGTCGCGCAGGCTGGCACATATAATGCTCAACCTACTGCTGCAGTAGCTGGAATAGCTCATTTAGATGATATCTGGAATACTAACGTGATTGAACTCGCCGATTCTGCAGCATTAAGGCTAAAAGAAGGTATTAATGATGCCTTCGCTAAAAATGAGATAACAGGCCATGCCCACGGTATATCCTCGCTTGTCCAGGTGAATATGGGCTATGATTGTGATTGTGATCGAAATATTTGTACTATGCCGTTCGATGAAATTTATCGAAGTATGCCCAATGATAAGACTGGCGCACTAAAGAGAGCTGTATTAGTAAATGGTGCTGATGGAATGGACTGGAATGGCATGTGCTTTGTAGTATCATCAGCTCATACAGATGATGTTGTGGATCGTACAATAGCTGGTTTTGATCAGGCCCTTAAAGACTTGCGAACTGACGGGATAGTATAAAAAAGTTTAAGGGTGCTTACTAGAGAGCTCGGCTGAGATAACTTGCCGGGCTTTCTTGATTTATAGGTAGGAATTAAATGTCAAATAAAACAAAATCACTTCCTAAATTTGCTGGTGTATATCCAATCTTGTATATGCCGTTCGATGAAAAATCACGTATTGACTACGAAGACTTACGAAAATTGACTGAGTTTGTTGTAGCTAGCGGAGCTGATGGATTAGGTATCGCAATGGGTTCGGAAATTTTTAAGATGTCGGAATCCGAAAGAGATCTTGTATTAAAAGCAGTAGTGGATCAAGTGAACGGAAGGGTGAATGTGGTAATGCATACTGGAGCTCAGGGTACTGATTTAGCTTTAAAGTATAGTTCAAGTGCAAAGGAGCTTGGAGCAGACGCCTTGATGGTAACACCACCTACAGTGCTACCAGTGCCTAATGACATTATTGTGAAACATTACGTAGAGATTTCAGAAAAAGTAAAGATGCCTATGTTTATTCAAGACATATGGACTTCACCTATTCCTCCTGCAGTTATGATTGAGATAGTTAGGGCTACAGAATATGCAAAATACGCTAAAGCTGAAACACCCCCAACAACTATGAGAACCACTGAACTCAAAAACCTTGGAGGAGATGAAGTCATAGTTTTTGGGGGAGCTTGGGGAACTAATTTTGTTTCTGAGTTAAATCGTGGTTCAGAAGGCACCATGCCTGGATGTGTAGTTCCGGAATTCTATTCAAAAGCTTGGGAGTATTGGAAAAGAGGCAGAAAAGATGACGCATATACACATATGGAAAAAATAGGTCCATTACTCTCGCTCCTTACGAGGTCGTTAGATTTTTCTTATCATCTAGATAAAGAAATTCTAAAAAGGAGAGGAGTCATTAAGTCTGTTAATGTTAGGATGCCGACAGCAAAGCCTGATCAAATTGCTTTTAGAGAACTTGATAAATTAATGGAATCCCTGAATATTTAATTGTTAATTGAACGTGATAATAAATAAATCTGATGTAATTTCAATGAAATCAGGATCGCTAATATTGAAGTCACAAGTGACACAATAAAAGCTAGGTCATAGCTTCCTAGGCTGTCAAATATCATTGCTCCTAATACAGCTCCCAATCCTCCCAACAGTTGATGTACCATTATTATTATTCCTCCGGTCAGGCCCATAAGTTTTGATCCAAATACCTGTTTCGCATATATTGCTACTAAGGGTGCAGTGATCAAGAAGGTGCTGCCATAGAATAAACTGAAAACAACGATGGTGCTGGTATTTTGGTAATAAATTATTATAGCGAATATAACCGTTCTTATTAGGAAGCAGATTAATGTTGGGATAGCCGGTCCAAATCGATCAGTTATATAACCACATATTATTACTCCCGGAAGACCCATCAAACCCATTAACGCAAGTATGAATCCTGACAAAGCTTTACCAATTTCGTTATCGTTTGCAAATGCGACCAAATGAGTGTTAACAAAAAAGTCTTGAAACCCACATATCCCGAAAACGAACAGTAGTAACCACATGTGTTTGGATGTGCCTAAAACAGTGGCGAGTTTAAATCCTTTAACATCACCAGTGTTAACTATTGGAATCATATCTCTGATATTGTCGCGACTTTCTGCACGTTCTATATCACCACTTGCCTGATCGGTAATTCCATTAGGGCGAGATTTGGCAAATAACATTACAATCGGCAGCACAACCAATATGTTAACTATGCCTATAATTGCGTAAATGTTTCTCCATCCAATAAACAGTAACAAAGTAAGTATTACTACAATTACGAAAGGACCTAAACCCATACCGGCAATAGCGGCGCTGTTAGCTAATCCTGGCGATTTAGGCCACCATCGACTTACCATAACGCTAATAGCTGGTATTGACGATGCTGCATGCCCTATAGCAAAGACTACGCCATACAAAATGACTAATTGCCAAAAATCTTGAATGAACCAGATCAATCCAGTTCCAAGTGCAACTATAACTGTAC
>Ga0310344_10000794_pt1 | contig 24534 bp, 22 predicted proteins | sample HC15DNA20200_MG_FD_203801 | JGI IMG/M metagenome (GOLD analysis project Ga0310344, IMG submission 203801) | Marine microbial communities from station ALOHA, North Pacific Subtropical Gyre - HC15-DNA-20-200_MG | ecosystem: Environmental > Aquatic > Marine > Oceanic | place: Pacific Ocean: North...
GCAGATGAGCCTCCATATGATGTATCGGTATTGCAGGTATACCGAGCCCGTATGCTAGCGATACGGCCAACGAACCGCCGACCAAAAGTGCGCCGACGAGCCCCGGCCCAGCGGTGTAGGCAATCGCGTCGAGGTCCGTAAGCTTTAACTGCGCGTCGGCGACCACTTGACAAACGAGCGGTGCCGAGCGCGCAATATGGTCGCGTGAAGCAAGCTCGGGCACGACTCCGCCGAAAAGCGCATGGATCTCAGTCTGACTATATAGAGCCTCGGCAACAAGCCCCTTCTCAGAATCATAGATCGCAATACCAGTCTCATCACAACTCGTCTCTATTCCTAGTACTTTCAAAACCGTTCCTCGTAATTCTTTACAGCCTTAATCCTAAGGGATATTATCGGCCGATTCAGCGCCGGCGTCAGCCGGCCTATTTGTCTTAGGAAACATCTATGCCAAGCGTTCGCGTAAGAGAAACTGAGCATTTCGATGCCGCTCTGCGGCGGTTCAAACGTGCCTGCGAGAAAGCTGGGGTGCTTAGAGAGCTCCGCCGGCGCGAGTTCTACGAAAAACCAACGCAGGAGCGCAAACGCAGGAAAGCCGCAGCCGTTAAAAGACACATTAAGCGAAATTCGAGGCAGGGCACTCGCCGCGCACGCATGTACTGATACCGGGATTAGTTTCCCATGCCTCCAACGTCGATTCTTAAAGAACGTCTCCAGAACGATTCCAACGCAGCGCTCCGTGCCGGCGATAAAGCGCGCCTGAGCGTCCTACGCTTGACAATGGCTGCAATAAAGCAATGTGAAGTCGACTCCCGAAAAAACCTAACCGACGATGGGATCTTGAGCCTGATCAGCAAAATGATCAAGCAGCAAAACGCCTCAATCTCGCTTTTCAAGCAGGGAAGCCGGTACGATCTCGTCGCTAAGGAAGAACTAGAGGTTGCAATACTAAAAGAATACCTTCCGGAACAACTTGACGAATCTGAGGTTCTCACGCTTATTAATGAAGCAATTGCGGCCACGGACTCAAACTCGCTAAAAGATATGGGCCGCGTCATGGATGAACTAAAAAAACGTGCGGCTGGACAGATCGATATGGGCAAAGTCAGCGGACTCGTAAAAAACCGGCTTATCCGATAGATTTCAACCGTTTGATATTAGCCTCGTCCTAACAGCACCTGAGTCGCTTATCGGAAAAATCATGAGCGCCGCATCTCCCGCAACGAAGTTCTCTCGGCTATGATGAGGGATTCCTTTGACGTAAAAGCAAAACGCGCGTGGTACTTGAAAACAAGAGCAGTGGGCGCATTCCGCAGACTTTCATCGACGACTTGATCGCTCGCGCCGATATCGTTGAGGTCGTCGGTAACCGGGTCACATTAAAAAAAGCGGGTCGCGAATATAAAGCCTGCTGTCCGTTCCATGACGAGAAAACACCATCTTTCACGGTCAGTCCGCACAAAGGCTTCTATCATTGCTTTGGTTGTGGCGAGCACGGCACAGCAATCAGTTTTCTCATGAGTTACGAGCGGCTTGGTTTTGTGGAAGCCATTGAGGCGCTAGCGGAAATGCTTGGCCTTGAAGTCCCCGTCACTCGCAACAATAGCGACAAGAACCATGAATCTGTTTTATACAAACTTCTCGCAGAAGCAGATCAACTTTTTCGTGTAGCGCTGCGCAAAACGCCAAAAGCTATCGCTTATCTCAAACGTCGCGGCATAGACGGCACGATAGCGGGCCGCTATGGAATGGGTTTCGCTCCCGAAGCATGGGACACAATTCTCAAAGCTCTCGGCACTAACGACCAACGCATAGCCCAGCTTCGCGATGCCGGTCTTGTGATACGTAACAAGCAAGGCCGGGAATACGACCGGTTCAGAAATCGCATAATGTTTCCGATCCGCGATCCGCGTGGCCGCATCATCGGCTTTGGCGGCCGCGTTATGGACAATGCTGAGCCGAAGTATTTGAACTCACCGGAAACCCCTGTCTTTCATAAGAGCCAAGCGCTCTATGGCCTTTACGAAGCTCTCCAAACACGAGGAAAACCTGAAGAGATTCTTGTCGTCGAAGGCTATCTAGATGTCGCAAGTTTGAGCCAGCATGGTGTAGAGCCGTCGGTCGCGACGCTTGGCACGGCTACAACAGCCGAACACATCCGTCGGCTGACGCGCATCAGCGATTGCGTCATCTTCTGCTTCGATGGTGATCGCGCCGGACGCAAGGCCGCGTGGCGTGCGCTTGAAACCGCGCTACCGCATGCTGGCGGTAAAGTCGAATTGAAGTTCCTACTACTACCGGAGGGGCAAGACCCCGACTCCTTTGTTCGCGAGAACGGCGCCGAAGCACTGCGAGGGTTGCTGCTGAGCGCAAAGCAGCTGTCAGAGTTCATGCTCGAGGAGTTACAAACTCAAGTTGATCTCCATAGCGCCGACGGGCGTTCTCGCCTTACAACCCTTGTCGGACCGCTACTAAAGCAACTACCCGTCGGTGTTTATCGAGAACTGGTGCTAGACCAACTCGCAGATCTTGTCGGCTTGAAGCCTCAACGTCTCGAGGCTTTAATCACTGTGCCAGTACAGACAACAACATTGCCCCGCGCACCGCAACCGCACGCGCAACGTAACCCGCTTGTGCGCAAGGCAATCACACTCGTCCTACATCACCCAGCTGCGGCAGCTCAACTCGGCCAAGTAAACGATCTTAATAATGTAAAATTGCCCGGGATCGAATTGTTGCAGCGCCTCCTTAAAGTCATACGAGACAACCCGCAAATAAAGACCGCTGGACTAGAAGAACGTTTTCGTAACGATACAGAAGGCTGCTTCCTTAGCCGACTGGCAGGCCAACCGCCACTAGATGATGAAAAAGCGGCTCCTTCAGTACTAAGAGACAACGTGGCAAGACTCATCGAACATGGTCTGCGCGACCGCCAAAATGCCCTGATACTCCACCGTAACACCTTGGACGATGCTCAACGCGCTGAGCTGGCTAATATTAATGCTCAATTGCTTACCTATGCCAATCAGGGTGGCGACGACGCTACCTGAGCGCACATTTTAGGACTTTTATCTAGCAGCCTGTAGTACGTTCAGATATAGTAGATCGTTTTTTTATCGCTCAATCCGAATGGAGAAGTTTAGGATATTATGAGTAGATCTGCCCAAGCTCAACCCCAACCAGAGCCTCGTGAAGACGAGCGTCGGTCCCAGCTGAAAATACTTATTGCCAAAGGCAAAGAGCAGGGTTATTTAACTTACAGCGAAGTAAACGACCATCTTCCGAGCGATATTGTTGATCCCGAGCAGATCGAGGATATCGTCAACATGATTAACGACATGGGTATCACGGTGCACGAGAAGGCGCCGGATGCGGAGTCGTTAGTCCTATCAGACACCGCTGTCTCTACCGTAGACGATGTCGCTGATGAAGCCGTTGCCGCACTCGCGACCGTCGATAGTGAATTCGGACGCACCACGGACCCCGTCCGCATGTACATGCGCGAAATGGGGACGGTCGAACTACTGACACGCGAAGGCGAAATTCGAATCGCTAAACGTATTGAGGAAGGCCTTAATCAGGTTCGTATGGCGCTCGTACAATTTCCACCTACCATCGGGTTGTTAATCGACAGCTACGAGCTCGTTACCGACGGAACAACACGTATGCAAGACGTGATTGTGAACTTCATCGACCCGAACGAAGAAATTGCCAATCCTAACGCCAAACCAACTTCCAGTGAGGATAAACCAGTCGACCTTGGCCCGGATCCGAAAGAAGTTGCTAAACGCATGAAGAAAGTGAAGCGCTTCTATAAAAAGTTCATGAATTCGTTAGAGAAGAATGGGATCACTCATGCAACGACCCTAAAAACTATCGAACCGCTTACCACAGAATTCATGGAACTTAAACTCGCACCGAAATTATTCGAGCTCATGGTAGCCCAACTCAAAGATGCGATCGACGGCATCCGCGACCAGGAACGCCAGATCATGGCACTATGTATCACTAAAGCAAAAATGCCACGCAAAGACTTTATTGCTAGCTTCCCCACTAATGAGACCAATCTCAGTTGGATCGAAAAACATATTCGCGCGAAGCGTAAACATTCTTCGCAACTCTCCAAACTTAAGGAAGATATTCTGCGTTGCCAGAAGCGCCTCGGGCGAATGGAAACTGGTACGTTTCTCTCCATTAGTGAGATTAAAGATCTTAATCGCGAGATCTCGATGGGTAAAGCACAAGCACGCCGAGCCAAAAAAGAGATGGTTGAGGCGAACTTACGACTCGTCATCTCAATCGCAAAGAAATATACAAACCGCGGACTACAGTTCCTCGATCTTATTCAAGAGGGCAACATCGGGCTCATGAAAGCGGTCGACAAGTTCGAGTACAGGCGCGGATACAAATTCTCAACCTACGCGACCTGGTGGATTCGTCAAGCAATCACGCGTTCCATTGCAGATCAGGCACGCACAATTCGCATCCCTGTGCACATGATCGAAACAATTAATAAGTTAAATCGAATCTCCCGCCAGATGCTACAAGAGATGGGTCGCGAGCCCATACCAGAAGAGCTAGCCGAACGAATGGAGATGCCGGAAGACAAAGTACGTAAGGTACTAAAAATCGCCAAAGAACCAATTTCGATGGAAACACCCATAGGAGACGACGAAGATTCCCATCTTGGAGATTTCATCGAGGATGGCGAGGTCTCTTCACCGGTAGATTCAGCTACGTCTGAAGGGCTCAAGGAAAGCACTCACTCCGTTCTTGCCGGACTAACGCCTCGCGAAGCGAAGGTCTTAAGAATGCGTTTCGGTATCGACATGAACACCGATCACACACTTGAGGAAGTCGGCAAACAATTCGACGTCACACGAGAACGTATTCGACAGATAGAAGCCAAAGCCTTGCGCAAACTACGCCACCCGTCGAGGTCAGATCAGTTGCGGAGTTTCCTACTGGAAGAATAGTAGTTTCACGTCATCCGATCAAAGCGGGAGAATGCTATTCGGGGGAAGCTCGCTACAGCGGACGGATCGCCCTGTACCCGTGACTAGCCGACAGTGTATACGCTGTAGCGCACGCGGCTCCTTAACGCCGCAGGAGTGAGCAATGATACCGATCTCCTCAACCATGCGCTGCGCGTACTGACTCACACGGACAGCCTTATTTGTTGGATCCAACCCTTTCTGCAAGCGCTTGTTGTGCGTCGTTATTCCCGTAGGACAGCAATTTTGATTGCATTGCAGCGACTGGATACAACCAAGCGCGAACATGAAACCACGAGCCGAAGCAACGCAGTCGGTTCCGGCGCAGAAAGCCCAGGCCGCTTCAGCAGGCGTAATCATTTTGCCGCTAGCTACAACGCGTATCCGTTCGCGTAGGCCGTGTTCTTTGAGGGCATCTACTACTAACGGCAGGCTCTCACGTATCGGTAGGCCAACGTTATCCATGAGCGACATTGGCGCAGCACCCGTACCCCCGTCCCCACTATCCACCGTGATGAAATCCGGCGCACTATCTATACCTCTTCGCGTGATTTCATCGAACAACTCATCTAACCATTCTTGGGCGCCGATAACCGACTTTAATCCGGTCGGCTTGCCCGTAGCGTGCCGAACGCGCTCTATGAAATCCAGTAATTGGTGGACATTGGCCACTTCGGGATGACGGTTCGGGCTCAGCGAATCCTGACCGGCCGGTATCCCCCGGATCGCGGCTATCTCCTCGGTTACCTTTATGCCGGGAAGGATGCCACCCTTACCAGGCTTAGCTCCCTGGCTGAGTTTGATCTCGAACATTTTTACCTGCCCATGTGCGGCAACCTCAGCGAGGCTGTCATCCGATAGATTACCGTTCCCATCACGCACACCGTACTTAGCCGTTCCAATCTGGAAGACGATATCAGCGCCACCCGTAAGATGATAGGGCGAGAGCCCGCCCTCACCAGTATTCAGCCAGATACCTGCATCACGCGCACCAACCGATAGCGCCTGAACGGCTGGCCGCGAGATAGCACCGAAACTCATCCCCGAAATATTAAAGATAGCGCTTGTGGTATAGGGGTGAGCGCACTGAGGCCCGAACGTTATCGGTAATGACTCAGCCATATCACGTTCGAGTGTGGGATAGGGACAGTTAACGAAAATCGGTGTGCCCGCCGGGCGCAGATCACGCGTTGAACCAAACGCGACAGTGCTATCCATGCTCTTAGCAGCTCTTTCTACCCAGTTGCGTTCAGCACGATTGAACGGTAGCTCCTCTCGATCCATCGCAAAAAAATATTGTCGGAAGAATTCGCCGAGACGCTCGAATAGATAGCGGAAACGCCCGATAACGGGAAAATTTCTACGAACGGCATTCTTCGTCTGCGTAACATCGCTGACAAACAGTAACACCACAGCAATGATGGCAATACCGACCATTAATATGAACAGGTAGGCCAAAAAGCCGATCACTTGAATTGTCTGATCTATCATTGAACCACTATCCTCTCGTTATTAGGGTAAAAATGCCTTTCTAATCAGGACCACCTACGGCAGTAAAAGATTAACGTTATTTAGCGAAGTGACAACCTATATTCTCTGACGGTGGTACCATAACCGCGCCTGGGCCTGTAGCTCAGTTGGTTAGAGCAGGGGACTCATCAAAAATGGTGCCTTCGCGCCGAAAGGCGCGAAGTGGACGGGATGAATTCAGGGAACCCGTAGCGATAATTCGCCGGCAATCCTGAGCCAAGTTGGCGGTACACCGCCAAAAGGTGCAGAGACTACCTGGGAGCTTTAGTGCTCTTAATAACAGGCTAGAGCGTCCCGCACCCTAACAAGGCAACTTGAGGGTGAAGAGATAGTCCACTCCTACCGGAAACGGCAGGATAAAGTGAATCCCTTGGTCGTAGGTTCGAGTCCTACCGGGCCCACCAGGCACCCCCGACGATATCCGTCGAGGAGCGATAGACGGGAACCTTTTAGCAAATGACCATTGTAAATCGATATTTTCTCGCCTCAGCTGCGTTGAGTCTGCTACTAGCCACATTACTCGGCGCCTACGGTACACATGCCCTGCAAGTAAACTTTAGCGATAGCGCATGGAGCGCTTATGAGACGGCCGTACAATATCAGTTCTATCACAGTCTCGGACTGATCGGCACGACACTTATAGCAGAAAAGTACCCTGATTCGAGGTTGATAGCCTTGTCGGGCTGGCTACTAATAGCCGGAATTGTTCTGTTTTGCGGATCAATTTACGCAACAAGCTTTGGCGCACCAGCAATCGTAGAAGCGGTTGCACCTATAGGCGGAACAGCCTTTATGGCCGGCTGGCTAGCACTCACTATCGGGGTTATAAAAACGCGCTAAGCCGCCCGCACAGATTCGCTCACAAAGCTCGGAAAAATTGATGCCGACCGCCTCCGCTGATTTTGGTAGTAGGCTCCCTGCGGTCAATCCCGGCAACGTATTCACCTCGAGACACCAAAGCACGTCGTCTGGGTCTAGTCGAAAATCGACGCGGCTATAACTTTCAAGCTTCAATGTCCTGTGTGCCTTTAGAGCGAGTGTGCGGACACTATCCATTATGCCCTCGTCGAGATCTGCGGGAAAAATCTCTTGCGCACCATCAATTTGATACTTCGAGGTGTAGTCAAAGATATCGCCCTTTGCAGGAATGATCTCGCCTACCGCAAGCGCAGCGTCGTCGAGAATACCGACTGTCAACTCTCGGCCTGGAATGTACTGTTCTAGCATTACCTGGGGACAGAATCGGGCCGCGAGTTCCACAGCTCCTCCGATCCGATCCTCCGAATTGACGAGGCTTAAGCCAACGGTAGAACCCTCTCTGTTCGGTTTAACAATGAGGGGATAACCAAGCTGTTCTCTCACTTCTTCCGGAAGAGCCGGTGCCATTAACCAGCTTGGCGTTGGTACGCCAGCAGAGACAAACAATCTTTTAGCAACATCCTTATCTATGGCCTGCGCACTACCCAGTGAATCACTTCCTGTAAAAGGAATACCGGCAAACTCAAGTAGTTTCTGGATAGTGCCATCTTCACCAATCCCACCGTGCATCGCGAGAAAAACCAGATCTACATTATCGAGATTTCCGTTCGCAATGATTGACGGTAGCTTAGACTCGAGCATTTCCGTCTCACCGGGCGGCAGGCTATCGATGCGCTCGCTAAGTAAACGCCGCTCATCGGCGGGCAATATTATACCCTCACTAACCTCTACGGCGATTACTTCGTGCCCCGAACCGCGCATAGCAGCAATCACCTGAGAGCCGCTCGCGACCGAAACATCGCGCTCGCTACTATTGCCACCGAATAACACAGCAATTTTCACGTTTTTTCAATCATACACATCGCGAGCGATTGTACTAAAAGCACCGAAGGTAACCACCGTAACATGCCCGGAACGCCCCGCGGAATGCCACGAAGAATATGCCTCACCCATCCCGGCCACCACCACCGTATAATCACCTATACGCTAACAAATGGTTTCGCGATGAAAATGACAGCAAAGGAGTTCATGGCATGGCCTAACAAGGCCATCACGCTACTGGGTATGTCTGGCGCCGGCAAGACTACGCTCGCCTACAAGCTGCCTAGCTCCAAGTGGTTCCATTACTCTGGCGATTACCGTATCGGTACAAAATATCTCGTGGAACCGATTCTTGACAACATTAAGCGGCAAGCCATGCAGGTCGATTTCCTAAAAGAGCTCCTACTGAGTGATTCAATCTACATCGCGAGCAACATTACTGTGAATAATCTAGCCCCAGTCGCAAGTTTCCTCGGCAAGATTGGTCGCAAGGATCTCGCGGGGCTCTCTGTCCAAGAATTTAAAAAGCGCCAACGGCTACACCGGGAAGCTGAGATCGGCGCGATGCGCGATATTGTTCAGTTCATAGAAAAGGCTAAGGGAATATACGGCTACCAGCACTTCATCAACGATGCCGGCGGCAGTATTTGCGAGCTCAATGACGAAGAAACAACTAGTATCCTAGCAGCGCAAACGCTGATTCTATACCTGAAACCCGATGAAGCTATGGAACAGACGTTAATTAGGCGCGCTAACGACGCACCTAAACCAATGTATTACCAAGAAAAGTTTCTAGTACGGGAACTCAGTGAGTACATCGCCTCTAACGGTCTTGCCAATTCCGACGACATCGTTCCGGACGATTTCTCACGCTGGGTGTTTCCGCGCCTACTCGAACATAGGCGCCCGGCCTATGAGGCACTTGCTGAGGAACACGGCTATTCGATTGACGCTCGTAAAGCCGGACGAATCACTAGCGAAGATGATTTTTTAAAGCTCGTCGCAAGCGTCATGGACTAGCAGCGGAGCTTCAGTCCCAGAAAACCTCATCACCGATGAATAGCCGCCGCGTTGAAGGCAACAACCCACGTCATGACGATGAACCCTACGGCAGCGATCGCAATAAGTCGTTGAGCCTGTTCCCCCTCGGGGAGGGATCTAGTAGATAGCCAGATCCCGAGTCCGAAACCTGATACGAAACCAGTCAGATGCGCGATTACATCAACATTATCGCTACCTGTTCCAGTACCCGTGCCAGTAAAAGCCAACAAGAATATCGCCGCCGTTACCGGTGCTATGCGGACCTTCCACGGTGTATGCTTTAAAAAACCACGTCGCCAGGTATAGGCTGATAACAGCCCGAGAGCCGCGAATACGGATGTAGAGGCACCAATCGCCAGATGGCTCGGCGGTTGGAGCCAGCCGTTGACCAAATTACCAATTACACCTCCCGCTAGTATCGCAGCCCAACCGACACCCCCGCCTAGGTAACGCCCTACTTGCAGTCCGAAAAATCCGCCGAACGCAATATTCGAGGCTAGATGACCAAAATCCGTATGTAGCGTCAGCGCCGTAACGGCACGCCACCATTCGCCGGCTTTAACGCGGCCTGCGTCCAATCGGCCAGCGCCAAACCAGTCGGTTCCGAAAACGTCCTGACGGGATAAAATAGAAAAAAACACGAGAACAGCACCGTACATAATCACGCCACGCCAACCCGTACCGAGCTCCTCAATAGGTTGCGACCCTACTCGAGGTGCCGTGCGCTCAAGTTCGTAGGCCGCAAGCTCTTCTACAGCTCGAACCGCATTTTCGGCCGCAACGTTGAGCTGCCAACGACCGTCAAGACATTTCAAATCGTGATCAATCTCAAGCGCGGCGAGAACCAACGCGGCTTCAGCGGACAGGCTAGGGTCCGCTGTCTCGTAAACAACGGCCCAAGTAGAAGGATCAGCACTCATTTCAACAGGCTATGAAGGTGACTCAGGAGCGACTATATTCTGGTTATATCAGCGATGGCAAAGCACTGAACAGATAAAAATATTATGAGTGAAGCATACTGGGATCAGCTCAAGACCGTTCTTGGGACATTGTCGATTGGTATCGACGGTAACGGCAGTATAACGAGACTGGTTTTCGGTTCGGAAAAAATGCCAGGTCAGCGTTCAACAGAGCGCTGTTATCACATCAGAAATCAGCTCAAGGAATATCTTACAGGTACACGAACGCAGTTTAATCTGAGACTTAAATTTAGCGGCACTACATTCCAACGAAGAGTTTGGCAGGGACTCACCGAAATCCCTTACGGTATCGTGCTCGGTTACGGCGACCTCGCGAGAAACATAGGCTATCCTGGCGCTGCCCGAGCCGTCGGACAAGCCAACGGCGCCAACCCAATACCAATAATTATCCCCTGCCATCGCATTGTCGCCGCCGACGGGTCGATCGGCGGCTTCTCGGGCAACTTATCTATCAAGCGTATGCTGTTAGCTATCGAGCACGTAGAGCTCGCGAAGTAAAGGTAGCGAAGTGGATCAGGAGCTTCGCTGTTACCGCTGCGGTCATTCCCTTACTGCACTAACCCTACCGATATCGCGCCGCGATGAGTGTCCACGATGCCGCGTCGAGATACATGTCTGCCGAATGTGTGACTACTATGACCCCCGGCTAACCGATGCGTGCGCGGAGGATGACGCGCTCGAGGTACAAGAAAAATCTAAGGCTAATTTTTGCGACTACTTCAAACCAAGCGCCGATAAATACTCACCAGATGCCCTCGAAGCAGAAGTTGCCGCAATCCAGGACTTGAATGCATTGTTCGGCAACGAAACTAAATGCGGGTCGGCACCAGCTAACGCAACCACAGAGTCTGCTGCAGAAGCTGACGGTTTAATTAGCAATGCTGAATCATTGTTCAAATAACAATTCGCCCCCCTCGACGTCTCTCGATACACATAACTTGACAAGCGCTGCATCAAGTTCACACTTACCACTCAATTACCAGCGGCAAACAACAATGCAAAACTTCGGAATCATAACTGTTGTATATCTCACCTTGCTAACTGCCGCATGCTCTAACCAGCCACCTCAATCTCCGCCGAGCAGTGCTAGCCCATCAGGTCCCTACCAACAAGAAGCACTCCTAAATGAAGCAGATATTTTCTTCGGTCAGGGTGCACAGGATCTAGCCGCCGTACTTAACAAAGCCTTTAATGATCACGGATCTCCCGACGCCTATATAAAGGGCGAAGAGGTCGGGGCGGCTTTGGGCGTCGGTTTTCGTTACGGTCATGGTGACCTTTTCATGAGCAATGGTCGCTCCAGCAAAGTTTATTGGCGCGGGCCATCTCTGGGCGTAGACTTTGGGGGCAGCGCCGCAAAGGTATTCGTTCTAATATACGACCTGCCGAATATAGATGCCCTCTTCGGGCGCTACGGCGGCGCAGAGGGTAGCCTGTATTTCGTCGGTGGTGTTGGTCTGACGTACAATCAACGCGACGGTGTGACGCTTGCACCGATCCGAGTCGGTGTTGGTTGGCGCCAAGGAATCAATGTTGGTTATCTGCACCTGTCAGCTGATCCTTCCTGGATCCCGCTCTAATCATTTTGCTCTCGCAAGTGGTTCCGACGTCGTAATAGCCTCATATCCTACTACCGTTGCGGTATCACGAGAAATAATAGAGGGTTTTGTTAAATTTACCGACAGAGTCGCGCCAAGCTCTTTGCCCAACCAAAAAAGCTAATTAGCGAAACCGCCCCTGTAGCGTACCGAGCACGCCAGCGCCCGGGCAGAGGTCTCCGAAATCAAGGTTACTGAGCGGCACGAGAGTTGTCTGATTGATGCCATGCATATCAGGCTCGCTCTCATCGATATAAAGCAATCCGGTAACGATCTCGCCCTTGCGGTGATGTGACCGAATATAGTCCAACGCCGCACCACGATTATTAACCTTATAGTCCTTGCTTATCTTACGCAGTAGGATACGGCTACCATCGTGCATCTCGACGGGCATAACCTCACCCTGATCGTATGCCGCCTTGATCTCCTCTGCTGGCGGAACATAATCGAGGTGTACAGCACGATGGAAGAACTGCCGGGTATACGAATAGCTTTTCGTTGAATCCTCATGATCGTTAAAGGTCACACAGGGTGAGAGCACATCGATAAGCGCGAAACCGTCGTGCTTAATCGCCGCCTTCAACAGCGGTACCAACTGGTCCTTATCACCGGAGAAGCTTCTGGCGACGAATGTGCCGCCCTGCGCCATCGCCATCTGCACTGGGTCGATTGGCTGCTGCTCGTTAATCTCCCCCTTTTTCGCTTTGGTACCGACATCAGCCGACGCTGAGAACTGGCCTTTGGTCAGACCATACACACCGTTATTCTCGATAATGTACGTCATATTCAAATTACGGCGAATCGCGTGAGCGAATTGACCAAGACCGATTGATAGCGAATCCCCGTCCCCGGAGACTCCGAGCAGATACATCTCCCTATTCGCCGCGCTAGCGCCGGTGGCGATTGAAGGCATTCTTCCATGAACAGAATTAAAGCCATGTGAAGCACCGAGGAAATACGCAGGGGTCTTTGACGAACAACCGATACCACTCATCTTCGCCACGCAATGCGGAGGAATATCCAACTCGAAGAATGCCTGGACTATAGCCGCTGTCACGGAGTCGTGACCGCAGCCCGCACAGAGTGTCGACATCCCGCCCTCATAGTCCCGGACAGTAAACCCCAATGCGTTACGTGTGAGGCCATCATGAACTATTTTCGGCTTGGCAATATAAGTCATGCGGCAACCCCCTTCCCGGCAGTTTGCTCTATGGTGTCAACAATGCAGCGAAAATCTATCGGTAGGCCACTGTAATTCAATACCGATATCATGCGGCTCTTCGGATAATTAGTCTCGAGCGTTAGCAAACTTTTTAACTGTGCATCACGATTTTGTTCGACTACGAAAATTCGCTCATACTGGTCGAGAAATTCTTCGACTGCCTTACCAAATGGGAACGCTTTAACGCGCAGATAATCAAGAGAAATTCCTTTTTCTACCAGACGCTCTATCGCCTCTATCACTGCATAGTCACAGCTACCAACAGAGACAATAGCCATGTCGGTCGGGTTACCGCTCTTGCGAATGACGGGCGCGGGAATGAGCTCGGATGCCGTTTCCCACTTACGACAAAGCCGATCCACAACCTCCTGATACTCGTCCGACTCCTCGGTATATTTCCCGTACTTGTTGTGTCCGGAACCGCGAACAAAATAGGCACCCTTTGGATGGACCCCGGGATAGGTTCGGTAAGGGATTCCGTCACCGTCAGAATCGAGATAGCGATAGAAATTCTCGGCCTCCTCAAGTTCTTCTTCGTTCAGAACCTTACCGCGATCGGGCCGGTAATTGTCATCCCACTCAAGATCCTCGCACATCCAATCGTTCATACCTATATCAAGGTCAAGCATCACGATTATGGGCGTCTGCAAACGGTCGGCCAGATCGAATGAAAGGACGGACAGCTCGAAGCATTCCTTAGGATTAGCCGGAAACAGCAAGACGTGCCGCGTATCTCCATGAGAAGCGTAAGCGGCTGGAAGAATATCGGCTTGCTGGGTGCGTGTAGGCATTCCTGTAGAAGGGCCAACACGCTGCACATCGAACAAAACTGCCGGCAACTCAGCGAAGTAAGCAAACCCGATAAACTCGTTCATAAGTGACAAACCAGGTCCACTGGTCGGCGTGAAAGCTCTAGCACCGTTCCACGATGCGCCTAAAACAATACCTATCGCCGAGAGTTCGTCCTCAGCCTGTATAACACAAAAGTTTCGCTCTCCCGTTTCGGAATCCTTCCTAAAACTTTCAGCGAACGTCTTAAAAGCATCCATAAGACTCGTCGACGGAGTGATTGGATACCACGCGCCAACAGTGGCGCCAGCATATACGCAACCGAGCCCTGCTGCTGTATTACCATCGATCATTATATGCCCGGTTGTTTTATCCATCGGCTCGAGTCGAGTCGCTAATGGGCACTCTAAATTCTCGATGGCATAATCGAAGCCGAGCTGAATTGCTTCCATATTTGACTCGATGAGCGATTTCTTCGAAGCGAACATCTCCTTCACCAGCTCCGCGACAACGTCGCGATCTAGATCGAGAAGCGCCGCAAGGGCACCAACATATGCCATGTTCTTCATCAGAATACGCGCCCGAGCATTACTGAAATGTTCGTTGCACATACGCGCAAGCGGCACCCCGACAATAGTGATATCCGGTCGGGACAACACGCTGCCGCGCGGCCAGGTGGAATCGTAGATAAGCGTTCCTCCCGGTGCGACTTCACTAAGGTCCTTCTGGTAAGTCTCAGCATTCATAGCAACCATAATGTCGACGTGACCGGCGCGCGCGAGATGGCCGTCTTTGGTAATTCGTATCTCATACCAAGTCGGCAACCCCTGGATGTTACTAGGAAAGAAATTCTTACCCATTACGGGAATGCCCATACGGAAGATTGCCTTCATAAGCAATCCATTTGCACTGGCTGAGCCCGTACCGTTAACGTTCGCCAGCCGAACGACGAAGTCGTTTACCCTGCTTTTCTGCCTTCCAGACATTTCGCCTCATCCTGCTTCATCTCGTTGATGGCATACGGAATTTCAACATTCGACTTCTGCATGTCCCAGGCCGCAGTAGGGCATCGTTCGGCGCACAAGCCGCAGTGGACACATAAGTTCTCGTCTTTGATCATAGCTCGCCCAGTGTGTTTCAACGGCTGGGAGATATATAGAGGCTGATCTGGGTTTAGTAACGGCGACTTCAGACTCTCTTTTAGGGTCTGCTCATCATCGTTTGCGGTAATCGTCAGACAATCGACCGGGCAAATGTCTATACAGGCATCACACTCGATGCACAGGTCCGCAAAAAATACCGTTTGAAGATCGCAATTAAGACAGCGCTCAACTTCCGTCGCGACCTGCTCAGCGGAGAATCCGAGTTCGACTTCGATATTCAGTTGCTTAAATCTCTCCTTGATATCAACGCTCGGCATTAGACGTCGCGACGCGGCGTCAAAATCGTTACTGTAGCTCCATTCGTGCATGCCCATCTTGGCACTTTGCAAATTAACGCCGCGCGGTAACCGTTCCATCAGCGATTGACCCTGGCAATATTTGTGGATTGAGATAGCGGCCTGATGACCATGCTCCACAGCCCAGATGATATTTTTGGGTCCAAACGCAGCGTCCCCGCCGAAAAACAACCCAGGTAGAGTTGATTCGAACGTCACCTCATCGACTATCGGAACGTCCCACTTGTCGAAGTCGACTCCGATATCACGCTCAACCCACGGAAACGCATTGTCCTGGCCGATGGCAAGGACAACATCATCACAGGGGAAAAATTCCTCACCAACAATCCGGGTTTCCGTAATTCTCCCATTATCATCGATATCGTATTCCATCTTCTCGAAATTCATACCGACAAGCTGCCCATCTTTAATCACAAATTCCTTGGGCGAATGGTTGACGACAATTTCCACCATCTCCTCTTCAGCGTCCTCAAGCTCCCAATCAGATGCCTTGAAGAAATTTCGCGGCTTGCGTGCCATAACTTTAACGTCAGTAGCGCCCAAGCGGAGCGAAGTTCGACAACAATCCATCGCGGTGTTGCCGACACCAATGATCAGCACCTTCTTGCCGATTTTATCGATGTGCTCGAAAGCAACGGACTCCAGCCACTGGATGCCGACATGGATCCGGTCGCTATCGTTACGGCCAGGGATATCGAGATTCTTACCCTTCGGAGCGCCGCTGCCCACGAACACAGCGTCATAACCCTCAGTTAAAAGATTCTTCATGCTCTCTACCGGTGTCCCCAATCTCAAATCGGCGCCCATGTCTATAATGTAATTCATCTCCTCATCCAGAACGGTCTCCGGCAACCTAAACGATGGGATATTCGTTCGCATCAGTCCGCCCGGCTTGTCGAGCGCTTCATAGATAACGCATTCGTACCCGAGCGGCATGAGATCATTTACCGCTGCCAGCGAAGCGCAGCCAGCACCGATGAACGCGATGCGTTTACCGTTTTTCTGTTCCGCTGCCTTTGGTAACCGATCCGTAATATCTTCGCGATTATCAGCTGCAACCCTCTTCAACCGGCAGATAGCAACCGCCTTATCTTCAACACGGCCACGACGACACGCGGGCTCACAGGGCCGGTCGCAGACGCGTCCGAGGATTCCGGGGAATACGTTGGAGCCACGATTCAACATATAAGCATCGGAGAACCTGCCCTGCGCAATCAACCTAATATATTCCGGCACATCGGTATGAGCCGGACATGCCCACTGACAGTCAACAACACGGTGAAAGTACTCGGTACCAGAAGTTATCGTGGGATCCATTATTTAGGCTCTGAGCGACCGCTCGATTGTGTTGCTGTCCTACTCATCAATCACCCGACAGTGCAGGCTTGTGATAATTGTGGCGAAGGATACTCCTGAAAGGCGAATGTTGAAACATTCAACCGATGCTATAACCGGATCCAAAGTAGATATCCATTTTTTCTGGAAATATTCAAATCCAAGGTGCTCGCGCAACATTATAGACGCCAACGGATTTGCTACAAGGGCTGTGAGCGCGTGATCTTACGAAAATTCGCCTGACAGACTTAAAATATTGAGTCTAGAGCTACTGGACCCACTTTTTTTCGTTAGAATGGATACAAATGGCTCCAATTAAGCCACAGCTGTTTCTACCAAGCGGTGTCCCCCTTTTTATGCCGCTGTGTACCCTTACGTTTATTATCGCCACCCCGAACCTCCTAGCCCAAGAATCTACGCCACAGATCCGGAATCCTGCTGGGGAGACTAACCAAGATACTATAACGTCTCTGAGCACGGAGATAGCGCAGCTAGAACAAGTAAGCAACGATGAGAAACTAGACGAAGCCGTAATCGTGGCGGGAGAAGCTGCGATCGCAATAGCCGAACGCCTGGAGGCTCGCCTTGCCATGGGTGACCTGGTAACCGACGAGCGCTTCGCAGAAGCGATACCTTATGCAGAACGCGTTATCGAACTCACCGAGGAGGCTTTGGGTGTTAGCCCCGAGCTCGGTATCGCTCTGAGCAACCTCGGCGCGCTGCAGCAGCAAGTCCGACTCTATGACGTATCGGAACAGAACTTTCTACGGGCAGTCGACGTGATCAGAGAATCAGAGGGCGTTTTAAGTAATGCGGTAATAAGTCCTATGATCGGTCTCGGCATAACCTATCAAGCCAGAGGTGATTTTCCCGAAGCGGTGACGATTTTCGAGGAAGCGCGAACTATCAGCCGACGCGTCAACGGCCTAATGAACGAACAACAGATACTTATCCTCGACCACCTCTCCAATGTGATGACGTCTATGGGACGTTATGAAGAGGCCGATGAGTTTCAACTCGATGCGCTGCAAATCCAGGAACGTGTTCATGGTACAGATACCATAGAAATCCTACCAGCGATCTATAGGTTTGCTAGATGGTTGCGATCATCCTATCGATTCAATGAGGAACGAGACCAATATACGCGAGCGTTAGGCATTATCCGGCGAAACTTAGGCCCTAAGGATATCGCTCTAGTCAAACCATTGAAAGGAATCGGTAACAGCTTCCGGTTGCAAAAGTTTAGCGAAGGGCGCGGAGTCTCAGCGCTTCGCCAGGCGTTAGAAATCGCCCAGGATCAAGCCGATACGAATCCACGAATTCTCGCCGAGCTTCTCATTGATATCGGCGACTGGAATACTGCATTCAGCATCAACGGCGGAACCGGTGAAGAATACCGTCAAGCATGGGCCCTACTAGACGAGCTCGAGGATAGTGATGAAATACAAAGCCGGTGGTTCGAAAACCCGCGCTATGTGTTTCGCGAAAACCCAAGTAATCGCGGTCTAAGTGACCCGGACGAGCCGGGTGTCTTGCCCGGAAAAGTATTAGTGACGTTCGACGTCGACGAAAGGGGGAGAACCCGAAATGTGGCTGTGGTCGAATCCGTTCCGCCTGGACTTAAAGATGTCTCCACAGTACGAGCGCTCGGTCGGTCCCGCTTCCGGCCACGAATGGTCGATGGAGAAATCGTGTGGGCGCGCGGACTGGCGCGAAACTTTACCTTCCATTATCTACCTTAAAGAGTGACCTCGGACGCTCTCAGATCTTTCTTGCTGATCATTATCGGCATCGGCTTAGGGAGTACAACCAAGCTAGGATTTGGGCAGCAATCAGTCAATGGCAATAAAGCAACACCATCTAACCCAACATATGCTGACCGGAGTGACGATAGGCAGGCAGCGTTCGATCTCGGCGCACTTCAGATAGACCTCAATGAGTTCGAGGCTGCGGAAACGGCCTATTTGCGGGGAATCGAGCTTCTCATACAGGAAAGCGGTGAATTCTCTCCGCAATTAATCGGCCCATACCGGCAGCTTGCGGCAATCTACGTACAACTAGGTCAACATGCCGAAACGCTGACGGTATTGGAGCACGCGCGACACATACACCAACGGAACTACGGACTTTTCAGTACGGAACAAACTCCCATCATCAATGAAATGAGTCAAGCTTATCAGGCCATGGGAAACACGCGCGGCGCACTAGAGCTCCAAGAAGAGAATCTAAATATAGCGCGCCGCTATTTTGGAAGAGAAAACCTTGAAATCATTCCTTTCTACTATCGCCTCGCTGAATATTATGAGTTGTCTAGAATGCGCACGAAGGCGCGCGAATCCTATCAGGACGTCATAGACATTCTCGAGATCCACCTCGACGAGCGAGCGAGCGAGCAACTCAAACCTCTCCGGGAGCTCGTTCGTATCGATACTTTCTCCGGAAAAAAAACTTCAGCTCGCCGCCGACTCGAGGAACTGCTAGAGCTCGGATCCGACTATTCCACTCACGAGCGTGCCCTATCGCTAGCTGTGCTAGGAGATTATGAGCTGGCGACCGGAAGGGCGGAAACTAGTATTTCCCGGTACCAGGAGGCGTACGCAACGTTAGCGGTGGACAATGCCGCTGCCGCGGAAGCCCTCTTTGCAAAACCCGCACTCATCAATTTTATTCCTCCCGCTAGCCCCGTCGACAGGAAACCCGGCATTTCTACTTATGCCTGGGGCACCATAGCTGCGGAGTTCGAGATCACTGCCGGTGGTCTTGCTCGCAACGTTATAATCATCGAAGCGACACCGCCAAATTTAATGGAAAACCTCTATCAGCAACGCCTGATGGAGAGTTATTTCAGGCCTCGCCTCATTGCCGGAGAACCTGTAGCAACATCACCTGTTCGATTCAGACACCGCTTCCGTTATTTTCCATCTGAATGATAACCGCTGTATTCAGCACAACAAACGATCTAACTAGGCTAGCTGTTACTCGTTAGTACAGATATTTTGCAGCCGCTAGCCGCTATAGCGTTCCAACAAAAGGCGAGATTATAAGGCAGCCGAACAGAGACATAGATATCACCACACTACCCACGTATGTAATGGAACTGAGCTGCGAACCAAACCCTGGCGGGGGCTCAAGATGATACTCAAGCCCCCACCGATAGATAACTCTCTAGAGGTTGTAGCCGCTCTCCTCGTGCAGCACGAGGTCCAAGCCATCAGTTTCTTCCTCAGCCGAGACACGAAGCGGCACGATTGCGTCGATTAACTTCAGCAATACAACACTTGCGATAGCGCACCATGCCGTAACCGCGAGTATCCCTACAAGTTGTATCCAAACGTGTCCGCCAATGCCAACACCTTCGTCCAAGCCAACGCCACCCCAAGAGGTTGCTGAAAACACCCCCGTTAATAACAGGCCGATCATGCCGCCTATACCATGAACCGAAAATACATCCAGGGAGTCATCGATTTTAAGCTTCCTTTTCATGAACTGTGTTGCGAAGAAGCAGCCTGAACCAGCTGCCAGGCCAATCACAAGCGCACCCGAAGGGCCCACATAACCAGAGGCAGGCGTAATGGTCGCCAGCCCTGCTACCATTCCCGTTACGATGCCTAGAACGCTAGGTTTGCCAAACTTGATCCACTCGGCGGCCATCCATGTCAACGACGCTACCGCAGCACTGATATGAGTGACAAGCATGGCCATTCCAGCCGCACCATCGGCAGCTACTGCACTACCAGCGTTAAAGCCAAACCACCCAACCCACAGCATGCATGCGCCCGTAACTGTCATCGTTAGGTTATGTGGCGGCATCGGCATATCCGGGAATCCACGCCGATTACCTATGACAAGTGCTGCGACAAGCGCTGCGACACCCGCTGTAACATGCACAACAGCACCACCAGCGAAATCGCGGAAACCCATCTCAGCTAACCAACCACCACCCCAGATCCAATGTGCGACTGGAAAATAAACGAAGACAATCCAAAGACTAGTAAACAACAGTAGAGCAGAAAATCGCATGCGCTCAGCGAACGCTCCCACGATCAGCGCAGGCGTAATAATTGCAAAAGTCATCTGGAACATAACAAACACCGTCTCCGGCATCGTTCCGCTTACCGAGTCGAAGGTAATGCCAGACAACATCGCTGCCGAAAACCCACCGACTAGATTACCGAGGATCCCCTCACTGAACGACATGCTATAGCCGATAACTACCCAGATAACCGACATTACACAGGCAATGGCAAAGCACTGCATGAGCACAGACAACGCATTACGTCGACGGACAAGGCCACCGTAAAAAAGTGCGAGGCCGGGAAGCGTCATGAACAATACGAGCGCAGTGGATGTAAGCATCCAAGCAGTATCCCCACTGTCTATAGCCTGAGCGGACGCTGTCGCTGGCCACACCGCAATTGTCGTAACTAAAGCCAATATTCTTGTTAATGTTTTCATACTGAACTCCTAAATTGCTTGTTCGCCAGTTTCGCCAGTACGTATCCGATAAACCTGGCTTAGATCAGTGATAAATATTTTGCCATCGCCTACCTTTTCCGTCTTAGCAGCTTCTATTATCGCTTCAACAGCCCGATCGACGAGATCGTCAGTTAACGCTAGCTCTATTTTTACTTTGGGCAAAAAATCAACGACGTACTCAGCTCCACGATATAGTTCAGTGTGCCCGCGTTGACGACCGAATCCTTTAACTTCGGTCACAGTCATACCCTGCACTCCTACCTCCGACAAGGCGTTGCGAACCTCGTCAAGACGAAAAGGCTTGATCACAGCAGTAATTAGCTTCATCAGCATCCCCTAATATTAAAATTGCAAGAAAGAAACACCCGTTTTTTCTGGATGCATTTTTTAGTACTATTTTTTAGTACCATCATTGTAGCGGATATCACCAAAAGATCTAATCCGAGCGCGCAGGCCACGACACCTGAATACCAGCGACACTATTTTAGTCTGCGGGAAGATAGTAAGTTCGCGGCTTGCCGTTAATAAGGGTAGCCATTTGTCACCTAGAGTTGCAACATTGTAAGACTTCGTCGAAGTTCCTCTGGTAAGCAAGCCGAGAGTCACCATGCTAATCAAACAACCATCCGACATTAAGCCTTCCGAAATAACTCCTGAGTCGATCTTTGTGAAGCGTCGCGAATTTGTGAAATCATTCGCCGTGCTGGGACTAATCCCCGCAGCTACCGCTTTTCCGCAAAATCTACAGGATTTAGCAACTGAAGCTCTCCCAGAACGAAAACCACCTTTCCCAGCTGACGGCATATTGGAAAACGTGACACAGTGGCCGAACAGTCTCGATCTCGCTACCACTGCCTACGAGGATGTGACCGGATACAATAACTACTACGAATTCGGTACCGGCAAGACCGATCCAGCACGAAACGCCCACACGCTAGAGCCCCATCCGTGGACGGTGACCGTAGACGGAGAAGCCGAACATACCGGTACCTATAGACTTGAGGATTTGATCAGCCCCTATTCTCTCGAGGAGAGAATCTACCGCTTTCGCTGCGTAGAAGCGTGGTCGATGGTAGTACCGTGGGTAGGGTTTCCGCTCGAACGGCTACTTAAACGGTTCAACCCAACGTCGCGTGCTAAATATGTCCAGTTCTTCACACTGAATGATCCGAACCAGATGCCAGGCGTGCGACGGCCAGTACTACAGTGGCCATATCGCGAAGGACTAACCATCGCTGAGGCTATGCATCCCCTGACACTAGCCACAGTCGGTGTCTATGGAAGCGTTCTGCCAAATCAGAATGGCGCACCCCTGCGGCTCATAGTGCCGTGGAAGTATGGTTTCAAAAGCATCAAATCAATCGTTGGTATCCGTTTTTCGGAGACCCAGCCCGCAACGAGTTGGAATATGGCCAACGCCCGCGAGTACGGATTCTATTCCAACGTTAATCCAGAGGTTGACCATCCGCGTTGGAGCCAGGCATCTGAGCGGCCACTCGGCGGCGGCTTGTTTTCTTCGCGTATTCCAACTTTGATGTTTAACGGCTATGAGGAAGAGGTCAGTCATCTCTACGCTAACCTCGACCTACGAGCAAATTACTAGCTGTCTCTCATGACACGCGGCAGGCTTACGCTAATAAAAGCGTTAGTAATACTTTCCTCTGGTTTGCCTTTAATTCTGCTGGCCGCGCGCGGATTCGGCTATGGCAACCTCGGCGCCAATCCTATCCAAGAAATTCTGCATACACTCGGTAAAACGGGGCTGAACTTGCTGCTAATCACACTGGCCATCACACCATTACGAAAGCTGACGGGCCTGAAATGGTTAACCGCACTGCGCCGAGTGCTTGGTCTTGCCGTGTTTGCATATGTACTGCTGCACGCGACCACCTACGTCGCGCTAGATCTGCAACTTGTTTGGCCGATATTTTTCGCCGATGTCACTCAACGCCCGTATATAACAGTCGGCGTTGCTGCACTGATACTACTCGTACCACTCGCTATTACCTCTACAAACTCTATGCAACGAAAACTCGGCAAACGTTGGCAAAAACTGCATCGATTAATCTATGTGATAAGCATACTCGGCATCATACATTTTTTTTGGCAGGTCAAGATCACGACCGTAGAGCCTTTGGTCTACACATTTGTCCTCATCGTATTGCTCAGCTTCAGAGCTAAAGATTGGCTAAGCCGGTTCTTTCAGAGAACGGCCGTCAATAAATCCTGAACCCGCCATGTCGGCGGCGAATCAGCGCGTCGAGGCACCACATTCCGGCAAGGAATCCAGAAGCCATCACAACAACAAGCGCCGCAACTACCCACAATATTGGTACGCTGCCGCGGTATCTGTACATCAGGGCTTCGTAGGAATCGCCCTCCATCATATGGGATTCCGCGTCCTGAGCAGCTATAAGTTCATTACGCATAATCTCGAGCAAGGCTTCTACCTCGGTTAGCCTAAGGCGGGCTGGTTTGTCCGCAACGAGATACGCAGACTTAACCCAACCCTGTTCGCCATCTGCCGTTTGAACTAGTGCGTAATCACTAACGCGCTCCAGCACATTAAGCTCAGCACCACTTTCAAGGTTCCTAAACGGCTGACCGCTCGTATCCTCAGCCTCGTGCAGCCCCAAAAGCAATATGTCTGTGACATAGGCGGTTTCGGCCGACACACCCATGACGCCGCAAATCAGTGACATTAAGAATGCTAGCCTTATCACACGTTACGTCCGTTGACGGTAATGATATGAAGGATTGCAACAAATGAATGAGACTCAGACATACACTTAGCTATTTATTGTCATGGTAAAGAGTGAACCCAACGAACCAGCGACTCCTGCAACTCCTCCCCCGGACCGCGGTGGACATCAATTGCATTCAGTATCGCGACAACAACGTAGGTCTGGGCGCTCGCTGTATGCACAAAACCTGCGAGAGCTGAGACGTGGTCAAGCCTACCTGTTTTGACGTGCATACTGCCAGCAACGGCACTACGCTGGAACCGTCCGCGGGTTGTTCCGTCAAGGCCGCCCAGAGACAGCGATGACAGATACTCTGGGCTGTAACGGCTTCGCGCTGCCACAAGCAAAATGTCGGCGAGCAGTTCAGCGGATATACGTGTTCGACGCGACAAACCGGAGCCATTATCGAGTACGAGCATCGTATGATCTAGACCCTGTTCCTCCAGATACGCCGTAATAACCTCGATTCCGGCTGCTTTAGTACCGGGCGGCCCATGAATCTCCGCCGCCAGCGTATACAGCAGCTGCCGAGTCATTACATTATTGCTGAACTTATTGATGCTGCG
>Ga0310344_10000796_pt1 | contig 24471 bp, 19 predicted proteins | sample HC15DNA20200_MG_FD_203801 | JGI IMG/M metagenome (GOLD analysis project Ga0310344, IMG submission 203801) | Marine microbial communities from station ALOHA, North Pacific Subtropical Gyre - HC15-DNA-20-200_MG | ecosystem: Environmental > Aquatic > Marine > Oceanic | place: Pacific Ocean: North...
TGCCTTACGTCGGTTACCCGATGTACGTCGAATAGATTCAGGTCGGCATTAGATGGATTAAGTTTCTGAGAACCTCAGGACTTTGTGATTTGCTTTGGTTTAATTATGGGTTTTATTCTTTTAAGATTTAATCACTTTAAGGACTGTTTCTCTGGGTTCACCAGAGTCTTTTATTTTAATAGCGCCTTGGGTATGTTCGGCCGCTGCTTCAAGTCCACGCCCGCCACGATGGTAAAGAGTGACTACAGGCTCTCCCATAATCACAGGATCCCCGACCTTGGCGTGTAATTGCGCTCCGACCCCGAAATCTATTTCGTCCGTTTTGGCACTACGCCCACCTCCAAGCGTTTCGATAGCTCGACCTAAGGAAAAGGCATCTAATTCTGTAATGATACCGGTGACCGGCGCCCTAATTAGAAGCTGATCAGGCGCAAGTTCCAGATTAGTCGCTGTATCAGGATTGCCTCCCTGAGCCAATATCCATCGTTCAAATTGTTCATAGGCCACTCCACTGTCAAGAGTTTTGGTAATTAGGTTTTCGTTTATGCTGAGTCCACTTGTCGCGAGTAACTCGGCGGCCAACGATAGACATAGATTACGTAGCTGCGAGGACCCCTTACCTTGAAGACACTCGATAGCCTCCCGTACCTCTATTGCATTGCCAATTGTAAGGCCAAGCGGTTCAACCATATCTGTGAGTACAGCTCGCATGCGGCGACCAGCGTGTTTACCTATGTCCATCATAGTCCTCGCGAGGGTAGTGGCCTCTGAGATGGTTTTCACAAAAGTGCCGCTACCAACCTTTACGTCTAAAATTATGCTTTTAGCGCCACCTGCAAGTTTCTTGCTCATAATGCTACTAGCTATTAGAGGGTGAGATTGAACGGTTGCGGTTACGTCGCGAAGGGCGTACATAAGGCCATCAGCTGGCGCCAAATTCTTTGACTGCCCAGAAATTACGATGCCAACTGAACGAGCTTGATGTAAAAAAGCTTCTTCTGAGAGGCTGCTATTGAAACCAGGAATGCTCTCTAACTTATCGATGGTGCCACCGGTATGCCCTAAGCCTCGACCACTCATCTTTGCTACGGTAGCCCCACAAGACGCAAGTAGTGGTGCTAGCACTAGAGTTGTCTTATCGCCAACCCCACCAGTTGAGTGCTTATCTACTGAGTGAGCAAATTCATCGAGATTAAGAGATTCACCAGACTCTACCATTGCCTCAGTCAGGGCCGTTGTTTCAGACGTAGTCATACCTCGCCAGCAGACTGCCATTAACCAAGCTGATACTTGATAATCAGGTACAGATCCGCCTACGTAATCAAATATGAAGTTAAAAATGTCTTCTCGAGAATGCGCTTGCCCTTCTCGCTTAGCCATGATCAAGTCGGAGGTTCGCATAGGTATATTTTACTTATGGGGCCTAAAAGGGTGCGCCCTTGTGGCAGTCATAGGTGTTGGCGAGCCTCGTATTCCTCATCCCAATCCAACGTTTCTGTAGATCGCTCGAGGGTTCGTTCGTGTCCTTTGCCGCTGAGGATAACGGTGTCTCCGGGATGGGCTTCGGTTATAGCTGCTGCGATAGCTTTTCGTCGATCAGGTTCGAGTTGGAAATCTGTTCCAGCAATAGCACCAATTGACCTAGCGCCATGAGCTAAATCAGCTAGGATTACTTCGATCGCTTCGCTGCGGCTGTCTTCCTCAGTGAAAAAGACTAAGTCAGCTTTGCTAGCTGCGACTTGGCCTAGCGGAAAGCGTTTGGTAGGGTCGCGTTGTCCCGCTGCTCCAACAACCAAGATGAGCCGTCCTTTAGTTAACGGTCGGAACGTGCCAAGGAGCTTTTCCACGGAAGGCGGGGTATGAGCAAAATCAACTATCACCTGAAAGGGTTTCGTTTGGAGAAGTTGCATACGCCCTGGGACGCCACCGAAAGTTTCCAGGCGCTGAAGAGCCACCTGGAAAGGTATGCCTGTTTCAACTGCAGTAGCAATGGCTGCAGCAGCGTTCGCAACATTGTGAACCCCCAATATTGGTAAATGGGTTGAGCCCTTTCCAGATGGTCCTGCTAATTCAAATGAAACACCAGTTGTCTTCGGGATGACATTCTGAATCCGCCAATTGCTCTCTGGATGCAAGCCGTAACTCTGGGAGTTTTTTGAGTTTTTAGCGAACATTTCATAACTGTCATCGTCACGATTTAAAATCATTACCTTTGCCTTACGCGCCAACTCGAGTTTAGCTTCACGATAGGCATTGAACGTTCTGTGGAAATCAAGGTGTTCTGGACTGAGGTTGGTCCATACTCCGATATCGAAATTGATCTCTGATAGGCGTTTTTGTGCGAACCCGTGAGAGCTTGATTCGACTACAGCATATTTACATCCGTCGTCACGAAACTTAGCGAGAATGCGCTGCACCTCAGGGGACTCGGGTGTAGTGAAATGTCCTTCCTCTTTAAGTGCATCATTACGACTGCATATAAGGGCTGTACTGATCAGGCCAACTGTTTCAGTAGATGAAAGTAAGTGATGGATTAGATAGGCTGTTGTTGTTTTGCCATCGGTACCGGTAACACCTAGAATGTTTAGGCTTCTTGACGGGTGACCGTATAGCGCCGCTGCGAGTTGCGCTGTTGCTACCTGAGCATCATTTACTTGCAAATACGGTAGGCCTTCAAGATGAGATAGGCCTGGTCTTTCCCCCATGATGGCTATTGCCCCAGCTGCAGCAGCTGTGTTGGCAAAGAGATGGCCATCCGTTTCTATTCCAGTGCGAGCAACAAAAACGAAAGCTTTCTTTACCAGCCTGCTGTCCTGCGCAACTCCCAAAACATCAATGTCTGGAAGGTCGGCTTCATAGCCGAATGCGTTTTTGACTAGAGTTCCTAGCTTCAAGATGATTCCCATCCTACGTAGCCCTGATGCTTAACCGTGTTTTCGGGGTGAGGAATCACGTTAACTCCGATCGGGTATTCCATAACTAGCAGTAAGTAATCTTTCTTGGGCACTAAGTATACCTTTCGACTTGGTTTTAGGTACGTATGATCCCACTGTGCAGAAAGCACAAAAAGGGTCGTCGCTAAGATGAGTTTTCGAAAGAGTTGCTAGGGCTGTGCTACAATTCCGTGAATACATGGAAGATGTTCCCAGTCGATCTAGACTCTATTGGAAAGTTTTACTCTTCCTGGTAGTTCTACCTCCCTTACTTTTTGTTATGGCTCAGATGCCCGAAGGAACGCGGGGCGTGAGTCTTGGACAAATAGTATTGCTTATCGGATTACTTCTGTTGTCCGGGCTAATGTCTGGTTCCGAAACAGCGCTTACAGCTATTGGGGAGTGGAAGGTTCGTCAGCTCCGAGAGGATGGTGAGGATCCCTCTGGCGCGTTCGCCCTCCTTGAGAAGGATCCAACACGTTTTATCACCACCCTGTTGATAGGGAATAATCTAGTAAACGTCGCAGCTACTGCACTCGTTACTCAGATTGTGTTGTCGCTTTCTAGAACTTATGGTTTCAGTGAACCCGTGGCGGTTGGTTATGCCACGGTTGCGATGACTTTGCTTATCCTGGTTTTTGGGGAGATTACTCCCAAATCGATAGCGGTTCATAATGCTGTACGGTTTTCTAGGCTTGTGATAAGACCGGTCTACGTTTTATCAATTGCCCTTTATCCGGTTGGCCTATTCTTCACTTGGATAGCTACTCGAGTGCTGAGATTATTCCGCCTTGAGCCATCAACAGGTCCTTTGATTTCTCAGAGTGAACTACGATTGATGCTCCGAAGTGCTCAGGAATCAGGTGTCATTGAAGCTCAGGAACAAGAGATGATCGGGTCTATAATCGATCTTGAAGAGACGGTTGTCCGTGAGGTGATGACTCCGCGGGTTGACGTGGTGGCTATAGATGAGGATGCTAGGCTTGACGAGTTACTCAGTTTGACGACTGAAAATGGTTACAGCCGTGTGCCAGCTTATAACGAGACAATAGATGATATTCGGGGCATAGCCTATGCTCGGGATTTACTACCGTTTTTAGGTAATCCGGAAGATCTAGTTAAGACTCGCGTCAATGATGTAATGAGTCAACCCCAATATGTTCCGGAGACTTTAAGCGTGATGAATCTTCTTAGAGATATGAGATTGAGAAAGAATCACTTAGCAATAGTGGTCGATGAATTCGGTGGTACTTCCGGCCTGGTTACACTTGAGGACATTATTGAGGAAATTACAGGGGAGATTTACGACGAGACTGATACTGAGGAAGAAGACGATATTACGCTGTTTGGGGAAGGAAAATATAAGATCCAGGGAGCTGCCAACCTCGAGCAAGTAGCTGAGGAGCTCGGTTTGGAGTTTGCTGATGACGGCGAGTACGATACGCTCGCCGGCTTCCTAATAAGTGAGTTCGGATATATTCCGGATACGGGTGAATCCTTGCATTATGAAGGGTTCAGGTTCGTGGTCCAAGAGGCTGATGAGCGGCGCATCATAAGGATTGCGGCATCGAAAGATCAAGTGCAACCTGTTCCTGTGAGACGTGACAACGCTGCTTCTGAGTGAGTTAGTCAAAGCCCAGAGATTGTTAGTTTTTTGAAATATATCTCTAGTTCTAAATTCAATTCTAGGTAGTTAACTAGCCAGAGTTTAAGATGGTCGGGACAGCTTAGGCTGGCCTCTCACAGTAACGGTTTATTTTGTTACGATATGTATGTCCGCTCAACTCGGGCTGATATTGACGTCAATAGTTCGTATGAGATGGTACCAATTGACGCGGCTAACTGCACCAGGTCAGGACCTTCAGGACCAAATAACTTTACTCGGTCTCCTACGGCAATTCCGGAATCGCCCGCATCAACCATCATCTGGTCCATGCACACTCTTCCTGCAACCTTCAAGCATCTGTTACTGAACTGCACGTGTCCCAAGTTAGATAACCCCCTAGGGTACCCATCAGCGTACCCACAACGTACTGTCGCGATAACGGTATCCGTGGTTGCCGTCCATAAACCCCCATAAGAAATTGGGGTGCCGGCCTGTACTGCTTTTACGAAAGTTATCGGTGCACTTAGGCTCATGATTGGTTTTAATTTAGGTTCGTACTTGGCGATGGTTGGGCTAGAGTGATATCCGTATAGAGCGATGCCAGGACGCACCATATTGAAGTGGCTATTACGGTAAGAGATGATAGCTGCCGAGTTGGCCGCATGTACAAGCGGTGGCCTTAACCCCTCTTTTTCAAGAGCGTCGAGCACATTGTTAAAGAGATCAAGCTGTTGATGTGTATGTTCACTAGCCTCCTCATCGGTACGAGCCAAATGCGTCCAGACTCCTTCTAGCTCGATAAAAGGAGCCCTAGCTATTTCAAGAGCGAGTTGTATAGAGTTTTGCCAATCAAGTCCGAGACGTCCCATTCCGGTATCAACTTTAAGATGCACTTGGGCAGTTCTAGTTGCTCCTGATGCCGCAATAGCAGTTAGGCTTTCAGAGTTAGCCACAGTTAGGGTAATGTTACAGTCAATTAATTCCGACAGTTGTTCGAAAACAGGGCTGAAGATTAGGATGTTGGCAGTGATCCCTGAGTGTCGGAGTGCCAGAGCCTCCGCTGCTGTGGCAACCCCGAAAGCTTCCACCCCACAACTTTCAAGATGAGTCGCGATTTCGCAAGCGCCATGCCCATAGGCGTTACCCTTCACGGCGGCCATTATTTTCGTATCAGCAGCAAGATAATCGCGAAGTACTCTTAGATTATTTCCAAGACTAAGAAGATCGATAGTAGCGTGTGGCATACGGGTAGCATACCTGTGTCAGGACCAATATAGGTGTTAGCGGGTCTGGGTGGGGCGGCTTTTAGTAGATATTTATAGCCGAAACTTTTAGTTTTGGAGACCTTCTTTGTTACCCCTATTATTGATTGCTAGTAACAATGAAATTACTAATGCAATGCCAATCATTACTTGGATTACTCGGAACACGTCGTGAAGGCCAGCTACCTGGATTGAGGCTGAGGCTTCGGTAACATTAAAGTGTATTTCACTATTAGCTCGAGCATTGACTCGAGCCACCCAAACGGTACCTAGGACGGCAATGCCAGTGCTCGACCCGAGTGTCCTGGTCATTGCCAATAAACCTCCTGCCAAACCAGATTGATGCCGGGGTACTGACCCCATTATGGCACTGCTGTTAGGGGTCTGGTAAAAGCCCATGCCAAGGCCGATAGGGAGAAAGCGGAGTAAATAACCTACTGCAGTAGTATTTTCAGAAAGGGTGTTGACAGAAAAATAACCGAATAATAAGATTGTCAGCCCAATTAGAGAAATAGGGAGTTCACCAAACTTATCAGATGCAAGGCCAGCTATAGGTGTCACGATAACTAAGAAGATCGGAATTACAGACATGAGGAGCCCCACATTCCTCGGGTTGTGGCCAAGAACGTTTTCTAAATAGAAAGGCATCATCAGGACAGCAGCAGAGATAGCAATAAAGGTGAGGAAAGCTACGCCAAGATTAATGCCTAAAACGGGTTTCCGAAATAGCCTGAGGTCCACTATGGGTTCCTTTGAGAACAATTCAATGATCAAGAAAGCCGCCATCGCTAAGCTACCCGTAACGAATAGAGATACAATGAAGGTTGACGTAAAGCCGAAATCTTGTCCTAAAGTAAGGCCTAAGCTCCATAACAGTAGTGCCCCAAATAGTGAAACGGCACCTAAGAAATCAAAACTCTGCTTTCCCGCAGGGCGGTCTGGAGCTATAAAACGCTGAGCAAAAATTAATCCCAATAACCCTAGGGGTACCACGATAAAGAAGACCCATCTCCAGGTAAAAACATCGACTAATAATCCACCAAGCGATGGCCCAATAACTATCCCAGACGACATGATTGCGGCGTTAAAACCAAGCGCACGCCCACGTTCGTGACGAGGAAATGCTTCCGTAATAATCCCGAGCCCAAGAGCTGTTACAGAAGCTGAACCAAGCCCCTGTATGATCCGGAAGACGATCAAAAGACCAACGTTTGAGGCGAGACCGCATAAAAGGCTTCCCGCAATAAAAACTCCGTATCCCAAGAGAAACAATTTCTTTTTACCGACCATATCTGCCCAACGCCCCATAATCGGAAGGACAGTTACAGATGCAAGCAAGAAGGACAGCATCACCCACTGAACGAGATTAAAATCCACCTCAAATGTTTTTGCCAGTGAGGGCAGCGCAACGTTAACAGCCCCATACATTAATGCGCTTAATAACGCACCAAGGCTAGAGGCTATTAGTGCCAGCCACTTGTATTCCCTAATAGAATCCTTAATCACGTTTCTTGATGCACTACATCAACTCCAAGCATCTATGTTACTAAGCAACGCCTGTCCCTGTCTTTACAGGCCCTCGCCTATAAGGCGTTTTCTTCCAGGATAAATATCTTAGGGCCTGCCGCAGGTAAACTGAAGCGTGCCGAACTTCTTAAACTCAAGCGCCAGTTTACGTAATTTGTCTAGAATGTAGTTGAGAAGAGCTAGTAATGAAACAAATATGAGAGAGATAGGTTCCTAGTATTGGGTCGTAGCAGCGGTTGAATAAGGAGATTTTCGCATGAGGGGAGTATATCCAAATTATCCAATCCAATAGGATTTTTCATGATCATCAAATGTTGACTCGGAAATTGAGCAGGTATGAGTTAGAACCCTGCGAGCCTTTTAGTAAGCGGGACTGTTCTTGGGTTTATGACTGAGTCTGTAGTTCGGGAGAAGCGTAAATCATCGATTCTTGATTTGGCTATTAAGACCCGGGAGGTTGATCTCGGAGTTCATTCTCACCGCAAGCTAGGCGAAATTGGAATTAAGGAGTTTCGGGATCTTTTGCACTACTATCCGAGGCGCTACGAAGATAGGCGTGTATTACCCCATTTTGGCAAACTAAACCACAACGATATTGCTACTGTAGTTGGCAATGTTACAGGCCGCAAGGTAGTTCGAAGTCGCCGTGGCATGAAAATCATACGAGCCTTCATGAAAGACGAGAGGGGAGGTCGCCTTACTGCCCTTTGGTTTAACCAACCGTGGTTAGAAAAACAGCTATTTCCGGGTCAACGACTAATTCTTACCGGTAAGGTAAGACGCCAGGGCCGGCAGTTAGAAATAAATGTCGCTCATTTTGAAATTGATGAGGAAGCCGAATCACTTTCTGCTGGGAGAATAGTTGGGATTTATTCTAGTACCCAAGGATTGAGCCAAGCATATATCAGGCGGTCGGTACATCGCCTCCTTAGTGCACTCGGTACGATCCCAGATTACTTGCCTCGGAGTGTCCTGAAGCGCTTCGAGATGATTGCTCTTGACAAGGCACTAAGAGTTATACACTTTCCTGATTCAGAAGGTGATTTGCAGAAGGCTCTTGAGCGACTTAAATTTGACGAGTTTTTATTTCTGGAACTGCGGGTGTTACTTAATAGCGATACCTCAATTGAGGGTCGATCTTTTGAGATTAATCAGGCCGATCTAGAGTCCTTCAAGCAAAACCTTCCCTTTACCTTTACTAAGGCCCAAGATCGGGTGCTTGGAGAAGTATTAGATGACATGGCTGGATCACGGCAAATGGCGAGACTGCTTCAGGGAGATGTTGGTTCTGGGAAAACCGCTGTGGCTGCGGCAGCTATCTATGTAGCTGTGCAGAATGGTGTTCAAGCTGCCCTTATGGCTCCTACAGAGATCCTTGCACGACAACACTTTCTAAATCTAAAAGATTATTTGTTTCCCTTAGGAGTTTCGAGTGAGTTGTTAATAGGTTCAATGAGCGTGAAGGAACGTGATGAGGCGCGAGATCGTGTTCACTCGGGACAGGTTGATGTTGCGATTGGGACTCACGCTTTAATTCAGGAAGGCGTTGAGTTCCATGATTTGGGGTTGTCGGTAATCGACGAGGAACACCGCTTCGGGGTTGAGCAAAGGCGTAAGCTTTTGAGAGACTTGCCTGACGTTATGGTCATGAGTGCAACTCCAATCCCTCGATCCCTAGCACTTACCTATTATGGCGACCTTGAGCTATCAATCATTGATGAGTTGCCACCCGGTCGGAAGCCAGTAACTACTCGGCTCCTAAATGAATCTAAGAGGCGTGATGTTTACCGTTTTGCCTGGGGTGAGGTTAAAAAGGGAAGACAAGTTTATCTAGTTACCCCTCTGATTGAAGAGAGCGAGGCCCTTGAAGAGGTAGTGTCAACCACAAAAATGTTTGATGATCTTCGAGTACTGATGCCCAAAGAAATGAAGATTGAAATGCTGCACGGAAAAATGCCTGGCGTGGAAAAGGACGCGGTAATGGAGAGGTTTCGTCGGCACGAATTTGACTTACTGGTTTCAACAACGGTTGTTGAGGTTGGAGTAGATATTCCTAATGCAAGCCTTATGATTATTGAGAACGCTGAGAGGTTCGGTTTATCACAGTTGCACCAACTTCGTGGACGTGTCGGACGCGGAGAGTACGAAAGCCACTGCATTTTAATAGCTGGTGATACCAGTAAGAAGACTCGAAATAGACTTGAGGTGGTTGAGAAGAGTAATGATGGTTTCGTAATTGCGGAGAAGGACCTGGGCTTACGGGGACCAGGAGAGCTGAAAGGAACCCGGCAGTCAGGTTTACCCGACCTAATTCTGGGCGATCTATCGCAGGATGGGGAAATTATTGAGAAGTCTAGGGATTTTGCCAAGACGATACTTGATTCTGACCCTAGATTAGAGGCGATTTGGGCTGAACGTTTACGTTTGGAGTTAAAGCGACGTACCGAATCTGTCGGTTTTCGAGAGATAATATAAACTTCTAGTCGTAACAGGTATTCCTAGCAAGATTAAATATTTAAAGAGAAGCTATTGTTGAGCAGTCCAATATTGAGGAAATAGAGCTTATCGTAACTCTTAGTATCGTTATTACGTATCTTCCGTTACTGGACAGGGGATAAGTTTAGAGTCGGTTCCGCTTCATCTGGGAATCATAGCGGTTTAATTGACACCTTCAAACAGCAGTTGGTGAGATGTTGAACCACTAACGCTCTTATCAAATGGCCTCCATAATTTTCCGGTTGGTTGAAATTTAACTTCTGGTGTTGAGCGCAATTATCACCAGAGAAGGCAGAGCCCTGTAGAGCGCTATCTGGTGAACTTTTCGCACGAGGTTGATCTACTTGAAAGAGCTTGTTACTTTGGTGGTCTTGCCCCATGCTATAGTCACTCGAGAATGTTAAGAATTCTTGTCTCAGACACGATTCACATAGGCAAATTAAATGCTTCGGATATCGAGGTTGTTTACTCTCCTGATATCGAATACGATCAACTTAAGCGTGTACTACCAGAGTTTGACGCTCTGGTTACCCGTAGTCGCACACAGGTAGATGAACCGCTAATTGGAAGTGCATCACGGCTCAAGGTAATTGGTCGTGCTGGAGTAGGTATTGATAACATTGATATTGAAGCAGCAAGTCGCCACGGGATAATTGTTGTTAATGCACCGGAAGCGAACAATATTTCTGCTGCGGAGCTTGCGATCGCGCTAATGCTCAACGCTGTAAGAGGCGTTAGTCAATCTGATCGTATGATTCGCAAAGGTATTTGGGACCGACATTTTCTAGGACGCGAGGTTAACGGTTCTTGCCTTGGCATAGTAGGGTTAGGTCGGATAGGTTCCTTAGTCAGTCAGCGCGCTCAAGCTCTTGGAATGACGGTAATCGCTTATGACCCATATGTCTCCCATCGTCGGGCTGAACAGATTGACGTTGTGCTATACGATGACCTGCACGAAATGTTATCCCGAATAGATATACTCACGGTTCATACACCCCTCACTAAGGAAACTACGGGAATAATCGGTCCAGCAGAATTTAACCTTATGCGAGAAGGCGTGGTAGTCGTTAATGCGGCTCGGGGCGGAATTGTGCAGGAGAAGGCCCTAGCATCCGCCCTCGAAGAGGGAAAGGTATTTGCTGCTGGACTAGATGTTTTTGTGACAGAACCGCCGAATACTAATAACCCTTTGATTGGGAGGACCGACGTAGTGTTTACTGCCCACCTTGGAGCTAACACCACACAAGCTCAGGAAAGGATAGGGGCTGAAATTCTCGAGCGAACGGCAAGGGCGCTCCATGGAGAACTATCTCAGGGATTAGTTAATGCCCCTGCCCTAGATCCAAACGTTATATCAGCTCTTGGAGGCCATTTACGATTGGGTGAGATTTTGGGGAAAACCATAGCCCAACTTGTTGACGGTAGGGTCAACAGGATTGAGGTTGAGTTTTCTGGGAACTTTCCTCTTGATCCTGACCCAGTAGTTGTAGCTGTTACAAAGGGTTTTCTGGAAGTATTTCTTGATGAGGCGCCAAACTATATCAATGCTATGTCGATAGCCCGTGAGCGTCACATTAGTTTTTCAGTAATTTCAGATCCTGAGAGTCGTGGTTACACTAATCATATTCTAGTGTCAGTTCTTACCGGAGTCGGACGTACTAGTGTTAGCGGGACGGTGTTGGAAGGAGATCCGAGAATTGTCAGCGTTGACGATTATCCCCTTGAAATCAGGCCAGAAGGAACCTTATTAATTTGTAGGAATTACGACCGACCTGGTGCGGTGGGCCGTATCGGGACTGTCCTCGGAGATGCTGGTGTCAACATAAATAACATGCAGCTATCTCGCGTTGATCAGGATGGGTCAGCAATGTTTGCCTTAAGCCTCGACCAGTTGCCAGGAGAACCGGTATTGAACGTACTAAATAACCTTAGTGATGTTATTCAGAGTCTTCGAGTGGTGCAATTATGACAGGCATTGGGAACTACAAGCCAAGGCTTCTAGCACCTGGACCCGTGGAAGTTCCTCCTGCAGTTTTGGCAGCAATGGCGAAGCCGACAATTCATCACCGAAGCCCTGAATTTGCGGCACTACTTGAACGGATTCGTTCGAAAATAGCGGAGGTAGCTTTAGTTCCGGGTGACGATGTGATGATTTTGACCGCTAGCGGTACTGCAGCATTCGAATCTGGGTTGACAGCCTGTGTTCCAGCGGGAGCAAAGGTACTGGCTTTGCATGCAGGAAAATTTGGCGCGCGTTGGGCAACCCTAGCTCGTCACCACGGCTATCGCGTTGAGGAGTATTCACTGCCTTGGGGAGAAGCAATCGATGCTAACGAGGTTGCTGACGAACTTCGCAAACACCCGGACGTTTCTGCAGTATTGGTAGTCCATTCTGAGACGTCTACTGGGACATTGCATGATATCCAGGCGATATCAAAAGCTGTGCACGATACGGTACCCGAAGCCCTGCTTCTTGTTGATTGCATAACAAGCCTAACTGTTGCTGAACTTCGGCCTCACGAATGGCAGCTTGACGGGATTTTCTCTGGCTCTCAAAAAGGATTTATGAGTCCTCCAGGACTTTCAATTGCTTGGTTGTCGGAGCGAGCTTGGGAACATGGGGCAAAAGCTAAAACGGGTTTTTATTTGGATTTACGTAAGGAAAGGGATAGTCAACGAGAAGGTCAATGTGCTTACACGCCGGCTGTTAACCTTTTTTATGCTCTCGATGAAGCGGTAGAAATTTTGCTAGCCGAAGGAATTGAAACTATTTGGCAGCGTCGTGCTCATAATAATTTTGCAATATTAGCAGGTGCGGAAGCTATTGGGTGTAAAGGTTTTGCGGCCAGAGTTAGTCCCGCAGTTGCAGCTCTTCGTGCGCCAGAAAAAATCATGGCTCCCCTAATTGTCAAAGGATTTGCTGATCGGGGAGTTCGGATTTCAGCGGGTCAGGATCACACCCGCGATGTGTTATTCCGACCGTCTGTCCTTGGTTATGCTGATTCTAATGATGCCGTACTTTTGGTTGCGGTTTTAGAGGACGTGTTACGGGAGTTAGGAAGTAACGTGCAACATGGTGTAGGTGTAGCAGCCGCTATGCGAGCATTGGAATCCCAAGTGTGACCAGATGACTAATTAGGCATATCAAGCAAGACAAGTATCGCCTTATAGTTCTTGTGAGGAAAACCCTGATTGATTGATGGCAGAATGTTGATGATTCAGGTTTTACCTGAGAAGTGCGTCGAAGTCGTCATCGAGCAATGACGACCATTTGCTTACTTTCGTGAGTAAGTGGTTCCCGATTAAAACTCCCATAAAAGAGAGTCCGTGTCATCCCGGCCTGTTTTAGGGCACGGGTAAGTTCAAAACGAGTGTAATAGCGTTGCTTGAGAATAGCTGTTTTTCGGTAAAGACTCCCGTCATTATTAGTGGTATCAAGATAATATCGAGATTCAAGTAATTGATTTTCAGGATTGTGGTGCTGAACCAAAAACAACTCTCTTCCAACTCCCAGAGAACGATTTAACATGGGCTCTCGTTTAATTCCTTTATTAGATTCTGACTTCGGTATGAAAAGGTCGAGTGCAAAAGCTCCGTCCGATGCTAGGTGCCTGCGTATGGAATTAAGTGCAGCGTCTTGGTCAGCCATCGTATAGAGGTGGGCAAACACGTTGAAGGGCGCCACAATCAAAGAGAATGTGCGGTTTAGTTCGAAGGTACGAATATCATCTAGAAGAAGCGACACCTGCTTCCCGTTTGCTTGAGATGCAACATAGGCTCTAGCTCGTTCAAGCATCGCTTCGGAATTATCTAAGCCGACTACTTCGTACCCGCGTTTGGCTAGGGTGGCAGTTACTCTTCCCGTTCCAGCTCCTAGTTCAAGAATCGGACCTCCTTGGTCGTCAGCCAACCGAGAATAGAAGGACAGGTCATCCCGATAGTCTAGGTATTGCTCATCATAGAGGTCAGGAAGTTGATATAGATTAGTTGGGTCCATAATCAGAGCTTCTTTGCTGCTATTTGGCGATGAGTTTCTAAGGAACCATTACCCGATAGGCGTATGATTAGGTCACAGCATTCCAATAAGGTACGTTTATGTGTTACCACGAGTACTAAGCGATATTGTGATTCTCGGATGAGGGTATCGATTAGAACTGCTTCTGTCTCGCGATCAAGGTTGGCGCTGGGCTCATCTAGTAAAAGTACTTTTGGATTACCTAGCAAGGCTCTGGCCACAGCCAGGCGTTGTCGTTGGCCACCCGATAAGCCTGCTCCATCCTCTTGCAATTGGTAGTTAAGTCCACCAGATAATGACCGTACGGCATGATCCATCTGGACGTCTTTAAGGGTTGTCCAGGTATCCGTCTCATTCGCGGGGCGTCCTAAACGTAAGTTGTCTATTATGCTTCCCCGAAGCAAATCTGTTTCCTGGGGAACGTATCCTATTAAGTCAGCGATTTGGTGTTGGTCTATTAACTGCCCCTCCCACAGGACAGCTCCTTTTTGAGGTAATAGAAATCCGAGTATTAGGTTTAGGAGAGTACTTTTTCCTACTCCACTTTCACCTTGCAAAGCTATTAGTCCTTTATCACCAAAGGCGATATTGACGTTATTAAGAATTGGGGTGGTTGGTTGATAACCGAAAGTAACGTCTCGAAGTTCTAGACCTGGGGAGTCACTCTTTAGATGTTCGATGCTTTGCATATTGTCCGTAATTCTCATGAGTAGAATTAGTCGGGTCCGAGCTGCTCTGGCCTGTTGCAAAAAGGCATAGCTACGGGGCAGAATCTGTGCTGGTGTAGCTAAGAATGCCACTAAGGCTAGAAACGTTGCCGCTTCGCCTGCAGTGAGGGTTCCTCCGGCTACTCGGCCGGCAAGTAGACTGACAAGACCCGCTACGGCCAAGAAAACCAGGATTTGTGTTATTGGAACCTGCAGGCTAGCTAGATAGGTTCTTCTGATTGATGCTAAGCGAGTAAGCTTATTGTCTACAGAGAATCGCGTCATTAGGAAATGAATAGCGTTGAATGCCTTAGCCACTCTATGATGCTTTAAGCCTTCTTGTAAGTGGGCACTTACCGCCTCAGTACTCTCTTGTGTTGACGTTGCTGCCCGTCGAAGCCAGTAGCCAACTAACCAGAGTATTCCGATAGGAGGAATAGTTAGTAAGGTGAGAGCAAGGGTTGCGTTGAAGCTAAGTGCTGCTAGAATTCCTAGGGTGCCTAGTATAGTAACGGTTTCAGCCACCAAGCTACCAACGCCAAACTGAATGAACATCTCAACATCTTTTAAATCAGTAAGGATTCGTCCTGTGATTCCGCCGCTCGTACCGGGAAGAGTTCCGGGACGCCGGTTTAGGAGATCTTGGTAAATCTGTTTTCGCCAACGCTCTGCAGTTATCGCTGCTTCTCGGCCGAAAAGACTGTCTTGGCTAAATAGAAGCACCGAGGTTCCAATTACTGCTAGTCCTACTAGTACTAATATGCGCGGTAAAGCGCTTAAGTCTCCTGCTGTTAGTACCTGATCAAACAAAGGCGTGACGAAAAGAGGAATAATCGCGACTCGCAGGCCGGCGGTTCCTATAGCTGCAAAGAAACCAAGGATAGCGAGAAGGGACCTGGGAAAAAGTGGGGGGAAACGACTATTTAGCATTTATGTCCGCTAGTATTTCGGTAACTAATTTTTTGGCGGCACCAGGTCTTGGCATGCTAGCAAGGAGTTGTCGTCTCCGGCGCAAAAGATCTGTTGGGTCATCAATCAATCCGGTTATTTTCTCTACTACTTGAGGGACAGAAATTATTCCTCGTACCTCTAACATTATATCCGTCCCAGCAATCCTATTAGGTAGGGAAATGGGGATAGATAGACGATTTACAAAAATCCTTACAGCGCATCTCTTAAGTAAAGGCCCAACTAAAGGGATTAAACCCAGCCAGTGACCAATTCCTTCGAGCGGAATGGCTTCAGGCTTGTTCATTGGTAGAAGAACAATACTCGGCACACCTGCTATGCCTAGTTCAAGAGTGTTAGTTCCTGGGATTGTTACTGCGATGTCAGAATTCCGCATGTGTTTATAGCGGTCGGCCTCAGGCACCATTTCAATAAGGGTGCCTGAGGGTGTTGTCACAAAATTTCCTTGGCGCGATCCTGCAAGGCTGCATGGAAATACTGGTTGTTTAGCAGCGATACCATCTTCAATAGTGCGTTCAGAAAGCAATCGGCTCACTGGCCACACAAAACTGGCATTAGGATAAATTTGACCTAGCTCGTCTGCTAACGCAAGGAAAAAAGGTATAAGCGTTACGGCGAAGGCATCGCGGCTACCAGGAAAAAGAAGGATGTGGGGAAAGTTGGTAGATTCAGGTGGCGTGCTGATATCCACTGCATCAGCAACCAGGTTTCCTACCCTCTTGATTCGGTTATTAGGCGCCCCTTTAAGGTGGGCCTGCCGTTCTGTAGGTTTGTCTTGTACAAAAATTGCTTTAAGATCTCGATGCCAGGATGGGATGAAATGGTAACGGTAAGTGGGATAACCAAGTTTCCTGCCAAGGCGAAGAGCCAAAGCCTGGCTACCTCCGAGGCTTAAGACGAAACCATTGTCACCGCTCCAAGCTGGCGGTATACGGCCCGTGGTAAGGAAACTAATAAATTCTTTTGGAGAGCTTACGCTATCAGCACCAAACGTCCGTGCGATATCTGTCTCGTCCCCAGCCGCAAACTGGCAAGGGATTAAACAGATTGTGGTTTTTACTTTCAAATTTCGTGATTGAAGCTCCTTTAAAACTGGTTGGACCCAGGTGTAAAGTTCACCAGGTCCATTGCTAACCAGAATCGCCTCAGTCACTCTAAGGCCTCCTAGTTGCAAAGGAAGCTACACCACGCTCTGATTCATCGCGGAATTGTTTCATGACTTTTACATCAGTGCTATGGCAAGCTAATTCTTCGAACTTTTCTTTATCGTTTCTACGGAGAGCACGTATTGCTCGTTCTAGAGCTGCATAACGTTCGTCAGTAACGCCACGTCGTCTTAGGCCAACTCGATTCAATCCATAGTGAGTTGCTGGAGTACTTGCTGCCATACAGTGAGGCAAAATATCCTTAGAGGTAGCGCTTCCGCCAGCCATAATTGCTTGAGTGCCTACTCGGCAGAACTGATGGATAAGGGCATTAGCTCCAAGGAAAGCATAATCTCCTATCTGAACGTGGCCCCCTAGTTGAACGGAAGTAGCAAGGGTAGTGTGCTTACCTACTTTTACGTTGTGCGACACGTGAGTGTAGGTCATGATTAAGGAACCTGTACCGACCCGCGTTTCTGACCCTTCCCCAGTAGCGCGGTGAACTGTCACGAACTCGCGTAGCTCTACTTCATCCTCAAGGATCGCCAGGCTAGGTTCTCCTTGATAGGCGTTATCCATAGGTAGGCCACCAATTATCGCGTAGGGTCCGATTTTACATCGGGACCCAATTCGACTGCCTTTTAAAAGGACAGTGCCGGTTAGAAGCTCTGTATCTTCTCCAATCTCAACATCGTCTTCTATGACTACGAGCGGTCCGATAGTTATTCTAGGCCCAATAACTGCCTTGCTGGAAACAATTGCGGTGGGATGAATTGAAGACACCTTATATCACTTAGCTAGCACGAAAGTGAGTTTTGCTTTAGCGGCAAGTTCGTTACCTACTAACGCTGCGGCATTGACCTTCAATAGCGACTTCCTGAACAAAAGTATTGTTCCTGTAAGTCTGAGTTGATCCCCCGGAACGACCTTGCGCTTAAATTTTGTCTCGTCTACTGCTGCAAGATAACCGAGCCGACCTTCTTGGAATTCTTCACGTACTGCGAGGCCTATTGCAGCAGCTTGGGCAAGAGCTTCGATGATCAGGACGCCAGGCATAACTGGTTCCTCAGGAAAGTGACCCATAAAGAATGGTTCATTGTGACTAACGTTCTTTATGCATTCGAAATCGTCTCCTTCTTGATAGACGAAAGAATCAACGAAGAGGAATGGGTAGCGATGCGGCAGGATCGCTTTAATATCGATCATGTCGGTAGTTTATCCCATCAGGCCTGGGGTTCTGACTAGACGAGCGCATTGTTTGCCAATCATGGTTGTTGGTGGAGTTTTACAATCAAAGAGGTAGCTAGCTCAAGTGATCGTAAATCATCTTCAAGGGTGCCAATAGGATCTGCGCTTTGCTCAATTCTCGCTAAGAAGTGTTCTAGTTCCCTTCTGAGAGGATTATCTTCCACGACTACCCGACGATCAACCTGCACGTGGTTCTCTTCACCATTCGCTAACGGCCTAAATGTCGCTACTTCCGTGTGTGGCTCCTTGGCGAAGTCAAGATGAAGAGTCTGATGCTCCTCTGCCACTACAAGGGTCCTCTCAGCGTCAGGCGCAATTCTACTGGCTAAGAAACGAGCAATACACCCGTTTTCGAAACGTATTTGAGCCGCAGCTAGATCTTCGTATTTAACGCTGTTGAGAAAATGTCCAGCAACGGTAATCTCTTTTATGGGGCTTTCAACAATTCCCAATACAATGTCAATGTCATGAATCATTAGGTCAAGTATGACTCCTACGTCCTGGATTCGAGCGTAAGGGGTTAGCCGACGTGCTTCTACCAAGTAAGGACTTTTAATCTGTGCGTTAAGAATATCTACCGCCTTATAAAAGCGCGTGATGTGTCCTACTTGTAAGACCAACTCTTCGCGGCGGCTAAGTTCCACTAGCTCCTTGGCCTGAACAACGCTTGTTGCAGCTGGCTTTTCTACCAATACATGTATTCCTGCAGATAACAAGGTTCGGGTTAGTTCGTGGTGAGTAATTGTGGGCGAGGCGACACTAACAGCGTCGGGTGGATCGCATTCTAGTAACTCCGTTAAGGTTTCATACACAGTACAGCCGTAGACCTTTTGAGCTTCATGGCGTCGGGATGGGTCTGGATCAACTATTGCTATAAGAGTAGTTTGGGAAAGCGTGGCATAAACATTTGCATGGAATCTACCCATTACTCCAGCACCAATTACAGCTACCCTTAGGGGTTTCACAGGTCCATCTCCGGAGGCTTCTCGGAAAACAACTCTTTTAGGAAGTCTACATGGAGTTTATGAGATCCACGGGTCACGGTAATTTTCCCCTCGAGAGGATAGCCAAGTAAGAACATATCTCCAAGGGCATCCAGCGCTTTGTGGCGAGCCAGCTCGTCTGGGAAGCGTAACGGACGAAGTGGGCCCATATCGTCAAAGACAATAGCATTTTCTAGACTTGCTCCTAATGCTAAACCTGCTTCCTTAAGCTTCTCTGCTTCAGATAGAAAGCCGAATGTTCGTGCGCCTAACAAGGAAGAAAAGGAATCTGGACCACCACACCAAGCCTGATGGCCGATTGCTGGGTGTGGGAATTCAATTTTTGTACAAAGGCTATGCTCCCCAGGTTCTATCATCATTGAACTTGAGCCCTGCCGATGATTCAAGCCTTTCTTCGGTTGTAAGGCTATAGGTTTTTGGCCTTTACCAAAAGGTGCTAGGGTCTCGATCCAAGGTTGGGCAGATCCGTCAAGTATAGGCAGCTCGTCGTTATCAACTTCAATAACTAATCCTGTCCATAAATCCAGGGTGTATAGACTAGCGAGCAAATGCTCTACTACAGCTACTCGGGCTGGGCCTACTCCAAGGACGGTGCAACGATCAGTGCCAGTAACGGCACTTAGCTTTGCCGGTATTTCTTGGCCTGCACGTCGGAAACGTACTGCACCGCTGTCTTGGAAGATCCTAACTTTACTTCGAGTACCCCCGTGTAAAGTAATGCCTTCAATCACTACTGAGACTCTTAACGTTTTGCCACATCTTTTCGAGTCTTCCGAGGAGATAAAGTCGTCTTGTAAATTTCCGGTGAGCCATAGCTGGGAAACCGCTGAAGGTTTCTCCAGCCGGAACATTTTTTGTAACCGCCGCGCAGAATGAAATGCGAGCGTCATCACCTATCGAAATATGATCGGCAAGAGTTGTCCCACCTCCTACAAGTACTCGCGAGCCTATTTTAGTACTACCACCAATGCCCGCTTTTCCAGCAATGACTGTGTCATTTCCTATTTGAACATTGTGACTTACAAAGCAGTGATTGTCGATCTTGCAGCGGTCTCCAATTCGAGTGGGATCTAAGGTACCTCGGTCGATAGTAGTGTTAGCTCCAACTTCTACGTTGTTGCCAATAATTACTCCGGCTAGGTGGTGGATCTTAAGCATGCCCTTTGGGCTTACTGCGTATCCGAACCCATCAGCTCCGATTATAGTTCCGCTGTGAAGATGGACCCCGTTGCCAATCGAAACTCCGTCGTATAAAACTACTTTTGCGTAAAGCCGGCAACTATCGCCCAGTTGGGTGCCATGTCCTATTACGCATCCAGGACCTATACTAGTGTTCACTCCGATCTTGACGTGTGGACCTATAACAGTTCCTGGGCCTACATTAACCCCTTCTGCGACATGGGCAGTGGAGTCGATTGTTGCTGTTGGGTGTATGCCAGGGTTATCTTCAGGTCGATTGTTAAACCTTGAACTGAGAAGAGCAAGCGCGACTCGTGTATCTTCGACTTTGATTATCGGTTGATCTTCACGGTACTCAGCATCGCTGGATACGACCAAAACACTAAATTGCGAGCCCTGTGCAGTTTTGAGAAGTTTGGTTGTGCCTGCAACCGCTATGCCACCTTCAACTGGTGTTGTAGGTGGCACTAGTTGCGTGACGAGGCGACACTCTCCAAACAATTTTCCGTCTAGCCAATTAGCTAATTCTGAGCTTGTTATGGGTTTAGGTAGTTTCCTGGTCACCGTGCTATTGCTCCTCTTCTGCTTCATCTTGGTTTAGGTTCTGGATTTCTATTTCAAGCGTTTCTTGTCCTTCTATAATAAATGGGAAGATTTGACGTTGTAGAAGCCGGGCTTTCCCGTCAGTTATAACTTCAATCACGAGTTCGCTAGCCTGCTGTTCATCGCGTAAAGCAACTAGCAGGTCTCCGAAAGAGAGTATGTCTCCGTCCCATGGTTCGTAGTCTTCCTTATCTTGCTCTTGATCTTGATCTCGATATTGTCCGGAACGAAAGACTAAAGCGACTTTGCCTTCTAGATCTTGTGGTAGGTCAATTAGGAGTTCTTCAACTAACGCCTGGCCTCTGAATGGTTGGAGCCGGATGTAAGTCACTAATACTTCACCAGGTGCCACATCGAGGGTAGCTGCGTCAACGTTTACCAGTTCCGCTGTTCTTAGGTATTTTTCGTAACGGATGTTTAGATTCACTTGTTTCAGGTCTGGCGTTTCAAAGGGGTTAATGCTTAGGATTTTCAATGGTTCTGCTGCAATTTTTGAAGTTGCCAGAGCAAGATCGTCGCGGTGGCTTGTTTGTTGAAGCATTGTAAGGCGGTCCCCTGTTTGGAAAAGTATTTCCCAGGCAAGCTCACTGGTTCCGCCGCTTACTTCGTTGCGGATTTCGTCGAGCAATTGCTGGACGCTGACTTGGAGGAGGGTGGGGTAGAGACCTTCCTCTCTTACTATTTCTACTTTTCTGATTAGCGTGTTTCGCGTATCACTCAGGCTGATGTTTACCGGTAGTAAATCTGGTTTCTTGTCGATATTACCTGCGAGGCCAGCAAAGCGATCCTGAATGATAGATCCTAAAATATGGGTTCCGCTGTTTGCTAATTTAAAAGGCACAAGGTCGCTAGGGACAATATGGATGATGTCAGCGGTGGTAAGAGGAAATGAAACATTGCCGAGTCCAAGAAGGGAATGCCCTAGAGCCAAAACTTCTCCGTTAGCTACTTCTGTAACAGTCCCTATGGCTGCAACGGTTATGTCGCCACGAACGAGCTGGATGCTTATAGCGCTGCCTGCCTCCAGACTTGTTGATTCGTCGGACTGGACTGTACCACCTGTCTGTATTGGTAAGAAGTTTAACGGACTTTCTCTAAGGAGAGGACCTAGCCGATCAATAGTCCTACTACTTACTCCAGATAGTAATAGAGGAGTTGCTACTGGTACTGCTGCAGTTAAACCGCCGGTAGGCCACGTCCCGAATGGAATAGTTTCCGGTTCATCAAATAAGCCTCGCATAGCGCTTATGGGAGTAACGAGAGCCAGATGGTGATCGCTTTCTGGAAACACATATGCGATGGCTCCTAGTAGAGATTTCTCTTGTTGGTCATCCTTGTGCAGATATACTGGACTCCCGCTCATACCTGCAGATATACCCTCAGCTTGGTCTATTAGCTCGCCTTCTGCTCTTATTAGGATCAGCGGGAATCCAAGGCTGGGATCTTCTTGAACGCCAAGGATTTTAATGGGAAACCGTTCGAGTTTACCTCCAACCCCTTCAGTAACACCAAATCCGTTTTGGCCTTCTACCAGTTCACTTAAAGGGAAATCTTCTGCTATGGCAATAGCTACTACCAACACAAATGTTAGAACAATCTTAGCCCGGCAGGCTTGCATGATTAGCGTCGGAGGAAGTTATCCGAAGTCAGCGCGTCTTGTAAGACATGAACCATGTCCAGAGCCCGTCCTGTTCCAAGGGCAACACAGTCCATAGCATCTTCTGCTACGACTACTGGGATACCTGTTGTTTGTCGTAATAATTCGTCGAAGTTCTTAAGCATTGACCCGCCCCCAGTCATAATTATGCCGCGGTCAATCACATCAGCAACAAGCTCTGGTGGTGCTAGCTCTAGGACTCGTCGGACACCGTCCGCAATTTTTTGTATAGGTTCTCGTAGCGCCTCAACAGTGTCTTCAGTGGTCAGTGAAATAGTCTTAGGGAGGCCATTTATTAGATCACGCCCTCGGACATCTATTTCGTGCACTTCATCAGGACCCCTAACTACAGCTGCCCCGATTTTAGTTTTTACTTCCTCAGCCGTTCGATCTCCGATTAGAAGATTTTCTTTGTTACGAATGTAACGGATGATTGCTTCATCGAATTCATTACCAGCTATGCGCATGCTTTCCGATACAACGATACCTCCGAGGCTGATTATTGCAACGTCGGTTGTACCACCACCGATATCGACAATCATTGAGCCAGTGGGTTCCGCTATGTTTACGCCGGCCCCTATTGCAGCAGCTAGAGGTTCTTCAATTAGAAAGGCTTTTCGTGCTCCTACTTCTCGTGTGGCCTGAAGAACAGCGCGCCTCTCTACCTCAGTTACTCCTGAAGGAACACAGACCATTATGTGAGGCTTAAAAAAACGTCCAGCTCCCGTGATTACTTTTTGAACGAATGCTTTAAGCATCTTTTCTGTTAAATCGTAGTCAGCGATTACTCCATCTCGCATTGGTCGGACCGCGACGATATTGCCGGGAGTACGACCGAGCATGCGGTAAGCTTCATCCCCTACTGCTTTAACGTCACCAGAGTCACGCACCATAGCTATGACCGAAGGTTCGCGAAGCATAATTGATTTGCCTTTGACATAGATTAAGACTGTAGCTGTTCCTAGATCTACACCAATCTCCTGCCAGAGCTTGAACATCCTCACCTCAGACGTGCTCGAACCCTTCTCATAAACTTACGGTTCTATGCAACACCTCAGTATACCGCCTAGGGATGTTGCGTGGGAGAGGTTCTATCGTTTATCACAGGTACAAAGGTTCTACAGGGGATCCGTCGCTAACCCGGGACGCAATGTAGCTTGTATCGGGGGGTACGGAATCAATAATTGGATGACTAGTTCCTACCTTAGTGAACTCCGTAAGACTAATCTTAGAAGGTTGTTGTAGAGTTATTATCACTCCTTCTGATTTCTCATAAAGTCCGGTGTACACGTTACCGCGATGGGCATTTAAAATCGCAAAAGCCTTGCCATCTTCTCGTAGTCCAGAAGCCGCCAGAGCCGCAAGGGTATCGCAGCCAGCTAAAGGTACATCAAGGCCACGGGCTATTCCTTGTGCCGCAGCTATGCCCACTCGGAGTCCAGTGTAGGAACCAGGTCCAACTCCTACTCCTATCCCAGTTAAAGCCTTGGCTTCTATATTGGCGTCATTGAACAGACCAGTTAATTCTGTGATGAACCTCTTGGTGTGGCAACGGCCTACGTTCGGCGAACGGTAAGCCAACCTCCCCTTTTCTGGGGACCAAAGAGAAAGGCTTAGGAAGGTTGTTGCTGTATCTATTCCTAGATAAATTTTCATTCAGCGACCTTCCTTTGATGTGTTCCTGGTATGAAAATCTGGGCAACTCTAATACCGTCGTGCGAGACGAGGTCAATATGCATAGCTTCGGGATAGGGTTTCCTAAGATCCTCCCCCCATTCGACGACGACAAGGCGGGATCTTTCTAGGTAATCATCTAGTCCAAAGCGTATTAGAGATTCTGATCCTGGTAGTTGGAACGCATCAATATGAGTTAAAACTCCCGAGGAGGTTGGGTATTCGTGAATTAGTGTGTATGTCGGGCTTGTCACCCGCGCCTTACTGTGTAGTTGGGCTGCGATGTACTGCACGAGGGTTGTTTTACCTATTCCCATCGGCCCGGTTAATAAGAGTAAACTCCCAAAGGAACATTTCCTGAGAATTGTGCTAGCTAACAAATTTGTAGCTTCCAGCGATTCTAATTTTATTGAGCAAATCATGACAGTGTTTCGGGTTTTTTCTGT
>Ga0310344_10000797_pt1 | contig 24458 bp, 23 predicted proteins | sample HC15DNA20200_MG_FD_203801 | JGI IMG/M metagenome (GOLD analysis project Ga0310344, IMG submission 203801) | Marine microbial communities from station ALOHA, North Pacific Subtropical Gyre - HC15-DNA-20-200_MG | ecosystem: Environmental > Aquatic > Marine > Oceanic | place: Pacific Ocean: North...
TGACTCCCATGACTTACTCCTCCGCCTGACTGCAAGTGTAGCTCAGCTTATCTGTATGGTAAAAGTCCGTCACTACACGCCTTTCCTTGACACTAGAAATCTATACAAGTAAGTTCTAGATCTGGATATAAGAGAGGTTACTGAAACCGGTGATTAAGGCCAATATTGTAAGTCGAGTTGCCACGACCTTGGGAATCACCAAGGTCAAGTCGGAGATTGCTGTCGACGCTTTCTTCGACGCCATACGTGGAGCCATGCGGAGAGGTGAACGCATCGAGCTGCGAGGGTTTGGTGTATTTGTGGTCAAACCACGGAAAAGTGGCATCGGCCGTAATCCTCGTACCGGAGCAGAAGTCCCAATACCTCCAGGGAAAACTGTTCGATTCAAACCTGGCAAAGAAATTCGCTTCAGATAACTACCGATCCCGCCCCTATCTTCACCCAACCGTTCTTTCAAGAAGCCCTCCCTGTTGATAAATTGGTCTCTTCAAGAAGGAAAGACTCAACCTCCTATATGAGACATCTCCACACGTTGTCCGGAGACCGGGGATTCAGATCTCTTCTCTGAATAGCGATCCTTCCTTCCTGTCCAGATTTTTTCTACACTTTGCCTAATCTCATCAACGCTCGCACCACCCCTGAGCATAGAACGCAAATTAAAACCTTCTGAAGCGAAAAGGCAAGTATATAGTCGTCCTTCCGATGAGAGCCTTGCCCTCGTGCAATCTCCACAGAAGGGTTGTGTGACTGAAGCTATTACACCAATTTCACCGTCACCTTCATCAAATCTCCAACGCCGGGCAACTTCCCCTTTGTAGTTAGGCTCGACTGGAGATAAGGGATACTGTCGAGATATCTCTTGCACGATTTCACTTGCTCCAAAAACATCCTCAGCTTTCCAATCGTTGGTATTTCCCACATCCATATATTCAATAAAACGGACAATACAGTTTGTTCCGTGAAAGCGTTCAACCAAATCCAGAACTGCGGACTCGTTAATACCTCGCTGGATGACAGCATTAATTTTCAGGGGAGCTAACCCGACACGGAGGGCTTCTTCTATCCCCTCTAGAACCTCCGATAAATCTACACCGACACCATTCATTTGGTCGAACTTGTCTTGGTCCAAGGAATCGAGACTTACTGTAACTCTATGTAATCCTGCTTTTTTGAGACTCGCAGCATGGCGAGCTAGCAACAACCCATTGGTTGTAAGTGTTAGATCAGATACTTCTGGCAGTTTCGCTAATCGCGAGATCAGCGCTGGCAACTCTCGACGTAAAAGAGGCTCTCCTCCAGTTATTCTGACTTTAAAAACTCCGAGCTGCACAAAAACTCTCGTGAGGAGATCAATTTCTTCGTAAGTGAGCAGTTCGTCACGCTCAAGGAAAGCGTGGTTTGGCCCGAAAAACTCACGTGGCATGCAGTAAGTACACCGCATATTACAACGGTCAGTGACCGAAATCCGCAAATCTCTAAGAGGTCTTGATAGTTGGTCAAGAAGCATAGACCTCCATTGTAGACCGGATTACACAACAGTCTCCATCAGAGGAGAGATTTCCTCATATCCATTTCCCTGCTTCTCACACATGAACATCAAAGTCGACAGTCTACAAATCGATCATGCTCATCTTTAATATGACGATATAATTGCAGGGTTTTTTCTGCCATCTTTTGGGCAGTGAAGTGTTGATGAACACTTCTGTGGCCTTTTCTGCCGAGCAACTCAACCTGACTAGGACTACGCAGCAATCGCGCCATTTCTTGAACAAGATTTGACGTGTCTTTGGGATGAGCTAGTACACCCCCACCAGTACGCCTGAGCAGTTCTGGGAACGATCCATGATTCGGCTGGACTACTGGGACTCCACTTGCCAAAGCTTCTAATACATAAATACCCTTGGGTTCTCGATAAATGCTCGGCACTGAGAAAATCGTTAGCTTCTGAAGAAAGTTAATCTTTCGTTTCCGGTCCAGGACACCTCGGTAGCGGAAAAACTCCCCTAATCCAGCTCGATCAATTTTGCCTTGCTGCTCCTTTAAAAAATCTGGACTGGAGGGATCCATCCAACCGGCCGTGTCTAGTACTACATCGCCCATATCTGGTAGTTGTTTCAATTGAATAAACGCATCCACCAATGCCCCATATCCTTTCTCCGGGCATATTCTAGCCAGATATCCTATCCGACGGCTCGACTCCTCCTTCTTAGAGGGGGGAGCGGTTGGGAACCCTTTGACATCCGCACCTAAAGGCAAACAATATATTCGTTCTTTAGGAATACCTAAAAAACTGGACATGTGATCACGGTAATATTGATTGAAGACAATAAACCCATCTACATGAGGAATAATCTCTGATATCAACGTGAGTGCTCTAGACCTGTACCTATGACTCAGCTGCTCGAGAAAAAAATCATCGCCTTGCAAGGTCACGACAACTGGAACTCCAATATCAGATTTGATTTTTGGTATAACTCCACCTATAAGCACATTAGTCAAGTTGACGATTTCCGGTCTGATAGATTTCAGGAAATCAACTAACCTCAATACCTCCTTTGCCTGATTTCCTTGGACTCCTCGGAGCATTGACACTGTCAGTTCTCCCAAAATTGGAGCTGAAGTCTCAATTCCTCTAGAGGATGCCCACTTCAATAGTTTCGGATAATCGAGAGGTCTATCCAGAAATTTCGGAAGTTGACGAAAAAGTCTGAATCTTTGCTGAAGATATACGTTAATCCCTCCGAGAAAAACACGATTTATACTCGCATCTTGCCCCTCGGATCTCACAGGTGTGTAAGTAGGTATCAGAGAAATGTCGCAACCCATTTCCAACAATGCGTTGGCTAAAGCATTATCCCTTAAACAACTCCCACAGATCATTCCAGCAGACCCTGCTGTGATGTAGGCAACCCTCATCTCAAATATCCTCATCCGCCTTCATAACTGACTGTCTCGGGAAAAACCCTGAAAAAGATCGTGCAAGATGCGAGCGGTCAGGCCCCAAATAACCTCTTCCTCATAATAGTAGCAATAAACCGAGCTAACCTTGCCAAGTCTCAGTCGTTTTTCAACACGGGGAATATTCTCTCGGAAAAACTCTAAAGGCACCCAAAAAGCCCGATCTACCTCCACAGGATCAATCTGGATTTGACACCTCTCTGTTAGGAAAGACACAAATGGGGTGACCTTCCAACGGGTGATGGAAAGATAGTCATTCATTCTTCCGACAACTTCACATTTTCCTGGAGGGATACCAACCTCTTCGTGTGTCTCTCGAAGAGCTGTTTCTAAAAGATTCTTGTCTCCAAAATCCTTTCTCCCACCCGGAAAAGCAACTTCTCCTTTATGGGTTGGGACGGACAAACTGCGTCTTGTCAAAAGAATCTCAGTCGGCACGTCTAGACTACTCAAAATGATATGTACCGCAGCATCCCCTATCGATTCATGCCGGAAACTTCTATCAGGTAGTCCTTTGAGGGCTCTACGAACCTGACCACGAAAACCCGTCTTCTCTCGCCCCATAAGCAACTCTTCCCAGTTGAACTGGGACCACATATTCTGATCTGCACTAAAGACTTTTTCCTAGAATACGTCTACCACTCCAAACCCTGCCGGTATCTCAGAAAGATCTGAACCTAGCTACCAGATTCCGCATCATACCAATAAATATGCTGTAAATGAGTGTTACAATTTTCTCAGTTTTCAATGAAAGAGCATTAGTTTAGTTCGTCATACTAACAATTTAGACTATTCGATACTGTTCCAAGTCTTACCGGAGGTTCTTATGGCAGAATCAAGCTTGAGTCGTTCAACAATTAGAGTCGTATTGCTCTCAGGACTCCTTGCCATCGTTAGTACATTTTCTCTTGAGGCCCAAACCAAGCACATTAATGACCCTGCTACGGTCAGGACTGTCCAAAGGGCTCTGATGAAATTAGGTCATGACCCAGGACCCGTGGATGGCAAAGTAAGTCCTTCTACCCGCGATGCACTGAGAGCCTTCCAGGAAGATAACGCCCTCCGAACGACCGGAACCATTAACGATCGCACCTTACAAGCTCTAGGCATTACGCTTGACCACGACAATGTCATCCAGAAAAAGGCTAAAGAGGCAGCAAGAGCAACATCAAAGCACGCAAAAACAGTGGGCCGCACGACAGCAGATGGCGCTAGGGCCACCGCTAGAGGTGCCGAAACCGTTGCTCGGAAAACTGCAGCTGGCACTCGGCGAGCTTCCGATGAAATTCGAAACGTACTAGGTCTTGGAGCTTCCGACACTGCCATCCACAGAAGGATTAAGACACACCTCGATGAAGATCAATTGGTCGATAGTTCCAGCACTCATATTTCAGTCAAATCAGGTGTGGCAACCCTCACCTTTACCGGGCTCACCCAGGAGGAGAAGGATAGAGTAGTCACTATCGCACGCCGGGTTAAAGCGGTCAAAGACGTCATAGTAAAAGAATAGAAGGCTGTTTTTTTGGTGCCGGAGGCGGGATTCGAACCCGCACACTCTCACGAGCGCCACCCCCTCAAGATGGTGTGTCTGCCTAATTCCACCACTCCGGCATTCTAGAACCTTGAATCGGGAGCTTACTCTTCCGCTTTGTCGTCAGCCCCATCGGATTCAGAGGCTCCAACCTCCGCTCCGCTCCCAACTGAAGTTGCCGATTCCTGGTCCTTCGTATCCGGAGACTGCGTAACAGTACCACTGTTAACAGGAGTAGTATCTCCCATCACACTGGAACCGGAACGCTGAGACCAAGCTGAGAGCAAAAGACAAGTAACCATAAAACACACAGCAGCTATTGTAGTCAGATTGGTCAAAAGCGAGGCGGCAGAACGCGTCCCGAACGCTGTCTGACTTCCAGCACCGCCGAATGCCGAAGCGAGATCTCCTGCTTTCCCCGATTGTAGAAGAACCGTCAGGATCAGAAATGCACAGATCAAAATATGAAGCAGGATCAAAACTACCATCATAATCTTAGTCCAAGTATGAGCCTTCCACTCTCAACGATCTCCAAAGAGCGCTATCTCTATAAAAGTCTCTGAATTCAGGCTTGCCCCACCTACTAAAGCACCATCGATATCGGTCTGACACATCAGCTCGGAAACGTTTTCCGGCCCCACGCTTCCTCCGTACAAAATCCTGACACTGTCGGAGATTTCGGGCGAGTACCTTAGGCATAACCAAGCTCTAATTTTGCTATGGATTTCCTGAGCCATTTCGGGCGTCGCAGTTCGGCCAGTACCGATCGCCCACACTGGCTCGTAAGCGATGATGATACGGAAAAGGTCTTGACCTGTCAATCCACTCAAAGACCTCTCCAAATCATCAAGAATAACCTCCTCAGCTCTTCCTTGGTCCCGCTCTTCCAGGGTTTCACCGATGCAAACAATCGGAGAAAGGCCTTCCTTGACAACCTTTTGAACCCGAAGATTAACAGTCTCGGAGGTCTCATTGAAAAACTGGCGTCGTTCAGAGTGACCTACGATCACGAAGTGACAATCTAAATCAATCAGATGATCAGTAGTGATCTCTCCAGTCCAGGGCCCCTGACCTTCCCAATGAACATTTTGAGCTGCTAACTGAATATTGGAACCACCTAACACCCCTGCAACAGCTTCGAACGCAGTAAAGGGAGGAGCAACGAGGACATCAACATCCGAGTTTCTTTCCAGGCCGGCTCTTAAACGCCTAGCTATCCGACGTGCTTCTTCAACCGTCTTATTACTCTTCCAATTTCCTACAACTACAGATCTCCGTGGCATCATATCCTCCTATTGCAATCTCACTGATCCGTCAATGCCTCAACAGCTGGTAATTTCCGGCCAGATAGTAGGGCCAGAGATGCTCCCCCACCAGTCGAGACATGTGTCATTTGATCCGAAAGAGCTAACTGGCGAATAGCAGCAGCAGAGTCTCCTCCTCCAATGACAGTGGTACCGGAACAATTTGCAACTGCCTTGGCTAGTTCAGATGTCCCTCTAGAGAACTGCTCAACCTCAAAAACCCCCATGGGGCCATTCCACAATAAAGTTTTGGCTTCCAAGATAACTTCCTTGAATCGAGCTACCGTGACGGGCCCAATATCCAATGCCATATACCCTGGAGCAATATGGGTATTCACCTCAAAGGAACTAGGAGAGTTGATATTTTTCGCTACAACATGATCGACTGGAAGAAAGATATCTACACCAGAACCAGAAGCCTCCTTGAGCATCTTTTTAGCCCAACCTACCCTGGATTCTTCGACCATAGAATCGCCTGTTTCCTGCCCTTGAGCGGCAAGGAAAGTATAGGCCATACCTCCTCCTATCAAAATCGAATTGGCTAGCCCCATCAGACGCTCAACAACGCCTATCTTATCGGAAACCTTGGCTCCACCGAGTAGTACTACCACGGGGGTATCCGGATCATCCATGACACCGTAAAGAAAACGGAGTTCTTTCTCCATCAGGAGTCCTCCCACCCCACCCTCGAGGAAGGTCGGGAGCCCCACAGTAGAGGCATGTTCCCGATGGGCTGTACCAAAAGCATCATTGACGTAGACGTCGGCATATGATGCCAACTCTTTAACAAATTCAGGGTCATTGGATTTCTCTCCAGGGTCGAAACGAAGATTCTCAAGTAGAATCACCTGACCCGGCACCATCTCATCCACGACTTCCTTCAATCCCTCTCCTACACAGTGAGGTGAAAAATCGACCGGGCAATCCAATAAAACCGAGAGAGCTTCCGCTACCGGACGGAGAGAAAGTCCCTCTGTAAATTGCCCGTCTGGGCGTCCAAGATGTGATGCCAAAATTAGACGACCACCCTTCCTCAATATATGGTTGATAGTAGGTAACGCAGCACGAATTCTTGCATCATCAGCCACCTCACCTTTGGACAGCGGCACATTGAAGTCAACCCTGGCAAAAATCCGGCGCCCCAAAAGCTCCAAATCTCTTACCGATTTCTTATTAGGAACCCTTTCCACCACGGGAATCCAGTCTCCTACAGGCCAACCCCTATTAACTCAGTCAAATCCAACACTCGATTCGAATATCCCCACTCATTGTCGTACCACGCCAGTATTTTCACCATGTCCGATGCTAGGCTCCGAACGAATGGGCCATCTACAGTGACCGAATGAGGGTCCCCACTAAAATCACAGGAAACCAATTCCTCATCTGTATAAGCTAATATGCCCTGCATGCCCCCCCCCGCTGCATCACGGAAAGCATCCTGGACATCAGCCACATTGACATTTTTTTCGAGGGTGGCCACCAGGTCTACCAAAGAAACGGTAGCGGTTGGGACGCGAATTGAAATTCCGTCCAGACGCCCCTTCATTTCGGGAAGCACCAAGGCCACTGCACTAGCAGCCCCGGTCGAAGTCGGGATCATAGATACTGCAGCAGCACGTGCTCGACGCAAATCCGAGTGAGGCAGATCAAGGATTTTTTGGCCATTCGTGTAACTATGCACAGTGGTCATCAACCCCTTTTGTATCCCAAAATTCTCGTGCAAAACCTTGGCAACGGGTGCTAGGCAATTAGTCGTACAACTGGCATTCGAAACGATATGATGACTGGATGGGTCATAGGACTCCGTATTAACACCCAGGGCTATAGTCACATCCGGATCACCAGCCGGAGCCGATATGATTACCTTCCTCACCGTATCACCCAAATGCTTAGTAGCATCCTCTCTTTTTCTGAAACGGCCGGTGGATTCAATCACTACGTCTACTCCAACTGAACCCCAGGGGATCTGATCGGGTTGAGGTTCAGAAAAGACTTTTATTTTAAGGTCATCTACCAAAATCAAATCACCTTCATTTCGCACATCAGATCCTAGACGACCATAAACAGAATCGTACTTGAGCAGATGAGCTAATGTTTTGGGATCCGTCAAATCATTCACGGCCACGAATTCTAGATCTGAGTCTTTCTGAAGTGCCGCTCTTAAAACATTCCGACCGATCCTCCCAAACCCATTAATTCCCACTTTTGTTGCCATCTCTCCTCCTAATTTCAATTAATTCTACTTCAGTATCTAAAAGCCAATCAGCCTCAAACTAGAACTTGTACGAACAGGATATTTTGCACAAGGTATTATTAAAAATGAAGGACCAAAATGAAATAGTTGCAATATCCCCTCCCAAACCGCAATTTATTTAGGGCAGGGGCAGTAGTTCTTTTCCGATTTATTATGAAACTGCCTTCCTTCCAATCATTCCTCATTTCATCTCTTCAGGGATACTATAGGGATTCATCCCGTCCGCTTGTGTCCTGAAACGTCGGTGCCCCCAAAGCCAACAATGAGGAAATTCGCGAATCACCTCCTCAATTCTCTCATTTATCGCAAGAGTCAGACGCAATACCTCCCTCTCTTTATCTGCTCCTGGATTCGCTCTCAGGGGTGAATAGAAACGCATCTTATAATGACCGGCTTGATTGGTCGGAAGCATGAAACCGGCAACAATTGGAGCACCGGTTTGGATCGCTAAGGCTGCTACGATTGGACTAGTTGCTGCTTCTCTACCGAAAAAGGAGGCATATATCGCCTCACGATCTTGCACATTTTGATCCAAGAGAAATCCTACGTCACCTCCTTTCTTGAGAATTCTGAGCACCTGCCGCACAGAGTTACGTTTATCGAGGGCTTCATTTCCAAACTTGTGACGAATCTGTCGACTCCAGCTGTTTAGAAACGGATTGCCGAGTTCTCGGACAAGAAAGCTCAGAGGATATCCTCGGGCAGCATGAGCAGCCGGAAGTAACTCCCATGCCCCAATGTGGGCGGTAACAAAAAGCAGGCCTCTTCCATCTTGCTTCCCTGCTAAGTAGTTTGCTAATCCTCGATCAGTCTCGTAAGTCACTTTTGATATCACTTCCTCACGCCTCATTCGAGGTAGACGAGCGACTTCAGCTGCAAGGTTTCCCAACTGATAAAAACTTCTGCGAAGAACATCTGCGTGCCAAGATGGTGGAGAATCAGGGAAAGCAAAGGAAAGATTCAGCATCCCTATGCGTCGATGCTTGGAATCCATCGCCCAGATACAACGAGCAAAAACCCGACATAGGGTGCGGCTTACTAAATAAGGCAGGAGACTCAGCCCCAAAAAAGCGAACCTAATCAGCACATAAATAAAGCCATTAAGTAACACTTTCACGATGCACCTCTGGTGATCTCAATGATTCACTCAGGGCGAGCAGGCTACCACAGTTATAGTCTCACAGCATCCTGAAGCTCAAAGACAAACTGTTATATTGCTCGAACTCTAGAAACTGATGCATAATCACCACAAACTAGGCTCCCTAATGAAAGGTAATGTAATATTTTTATTACTTTTACTTCGAGGAAAATCTCCAACTACGGATATCATTTGAGATATGTCCCTTTATCTCTGTTAATCCTGCTCGGGCTCTCAAGTCTTTTAGTAAAGGTAGCAGAAGCTAGATCTCATCTTCCACCTCCCTCTATAACACCTCTGCGAATTTCCGGAAATGAGGCTCCCTTAATCGATGGACACCTGGATGAAGCTATTTGGGCAAGAGCACCGATAGCCGGTAATTTCATTCAGAGAGATCCTCGTGAAGGAGAACCGGCCACGGAACAAACCGAAGTCCGCATTGTATACAGCGATAGCGCTATTTTTTTCGGTGTGCGCTGCTTTGATTCTGCACCAGAAAAGATTATGGCTCGGGAGTTAAGGCGGGATGACATTCTGGAAAACGACGACGTCTTCAGAATTCTACTAGACACTTATCACGACCACCGTAATGGGTACATTTTCTCGACGAATGCTCTGGGAACTCGCATGGACGCTATAGTCACAGATGAAAATTTCAACATGAATATACAGTGGGACGAAAAGTGGTCTTCTGTCGGACGGGTTGACGCCAAAGGCTGGACCATCGAAATCAGTATTCCTTTCAAGAGCCTGCGCAGTCAGAACTCAGATGTGCAAACCTGGGGGCTAAACTTTGAAAGAGTTATCCGACGAAAAAATGAACAGACCTATTGGGCCGGATATCCTCGGGACTACAACTTTTGGACTGTTTCCCAAGCTGGGCACTTGGAACAACTGGATCGAATTGGTGCGGGCCTTCGGTTAAGGATAAAACCCTACGTCATTGGAGGAGTATCTCAACTCCCCAATGACCATTCAGGTAGCACTTATCTTGAAAACAACTCCCAGGTCGGGATAGAGGATATCAAGATTGCGATAACTCCATCTATCACTGCAGATATCACGGTGAACCCGGACTTTGCACAGGCGGAAGTGGATCAATCCATGGTCAATATGACTCGCTTCTCACTGTTCTTTCCCGAGAAGAGAGAGTTTTTCCTAGAAGGAGCTGGAATTTTTGATTTTGGGGCAGCTCGGACTGGCAGGAGGAGTCGACCTCCTGAGGTAATCGCATTCTATAGTCGACGTATCGGTCTCCAAGATTCCAATCAGATCCCTATTTTAGGTGGCGCAAAGTTAACCGGAGATATAGATGGATTTCAGTTCGGCGCAATCAATATGCAGACACGAAGCCAAGAAGGTCTGGCAGGTTCAAATTTCGGGGTTCTTCGTATCAAGCGCCGCCTGCTTAAACGTTCCTACGTCGGCGGTATCGTAACAAATGCCAGTATGACCGAGGAGGGGGGGGCAAATCGCGTGGCCGGAATCGATGGCAACTTCGTTCTTTTTGACAAACTAACTCTCTTTGGATTTTTTGCCGAGTCTGAGTCGGGAGACAAAAAGGACAGCAACCAGGCCTATCAAGGACAGGCGCGCTGGAGGTCAGACACCGTAGAAGTAGATATACATCGCCTCTCGATAGGTAAAAACTTCAGCCCTGAGACTGGATACATTCGCAGGAATGATACTACCAAGCACTTAGTACGCTTCGGCTGGAGACCACGTCCCGGCAACAAGTCCTGGATCCGCCAATATCATCTAACAACCACCCATACATGGTTTACCAGTCACCGTGATTTCATGGAGACTCGAAGAAACGAGGTTTTCGGAGGAATGACCCTAGAAAGAGGTGATTTCATAGGAATGGGGGCGCGCCGCGAATATCAGTTCTTGGAAAAACCTTTCGATGTACACCCCGATGTGTCAATTCCAATGGGGAGCTACGAGTTCTCGCAGGCAACGATGTTTGTGCGCGGAGCCCGGAAAGGGAGAGTTACCGGGCAGTTCAGGGGATCGGCTGGTCAATTTTACAATGGAAATATTCTGATGGCAGATGCAGGCCCCATTATCAGACTGAATCAACACTTTTCAGTGAACGCGAGTATCAGCCTAAACAAAGTGACTCTTCCTATGGGTAACTTCACTGCTCAGGCCATCAACACTCGATTCAATTATAATTTCAGTAACCGTCTCCTCACAGATACTACGGTGCAATACAACAATGTGAGAGATGAGTTCGCCGTCAATTTTCGACTCAACTTCATTTATAGACCAGGTGATGATTTCTTTCTTGTTTACAACGAGGGTAGAGATTACACAGATCCCCACTCCAACTTCACAAATAGAACTTTATTGGTGAAATTTACTCATTCATTTGATTTTTGACTCAATACAAAGCTGGAATGATTCAAATAGCTTTCAGCATAACCCGGTATATCCCAACTCTATACTTGCTCGACCTCGGATCCGAAAGCAGGAGTTCCGGACTTGAGCAAGCCAGCATATGGATGAGGAATTTTTTTAGGCTTCCCGTTCTGACCTACAACTATGTGTTTTGTCCAGCCTACTGCCAAAGGACCAGAACCATCTAGATTAAGTAGTCTGTAGTCAAAAGCTAAGAAAACTCCCTTGAAATGAGTAAGTCTTGTTCGGATTACAAATTCTGTATCATAAGTTAAGGGCTCATGGTACCGGCAGTTGGCTTCGACCACAGCTAGGAAGCACTTGGCTGCTTTCTCCATCTCGTCGTAAAGAACCCCGATAGCCCGACAGTATTCAACCCTTCCGACTTCAAACCAGGTCAGATAGTTAGCATAGTAGACCACTCCCATCTGATCAGTTTCTGCATAACGCACCCGAAGTCGCTGTTCGTGTTCAAATTTCATATTTTCAACTCCTATCCAAACAGATTAATCTCCACTCAGATAACGCTATACAGAGGATAGACTCAAAGAGGTTAGCCTCCATTGGATATAATTGCCGAATGTCAATCCACCCCCACGAACTATGCTACACTTTCGCCTCTGGTTGCGCTCGTAGCTCAGTTGGATAGAGCGCCGGTCTACGAAACCGGAGGTCGCAAGTTCGAATCTTGCCGGGCGCGCCATTCGACCCATCCGAATACAACTTTCAAACTATTCTCGGGTGCCTGTCTACGAAAAGAGCCTGGCGATCTGAGAGACCACCGGCCACAGGTCCAACTGATCCACCGAGTGACTGCGATAGATTCCCACCGAATCGGCGCCATTGTCCTTGGCCCGTCGGGCCGCCTGGAGTAGTCGTTTGGGGTCCTGGATACTGCCCAGGTGATAGCAGGATATTTCCGCCACCAGAGGTCGCCGGCCAGCGACGATCTCGGCCATTTGACTGACCTGACGTCCGATCGTTTCCAGGTCACTGGTGGTGGGAAACCAGAGGTAGTACTCATCGAAGAGATCCTCGGCCACCCAGCGGGACCAGTCCTGGCCGACTTTGATGTAGTCCCCTTGCTCCCGATTGCTGGCCGTTACTGATAAGACGGCATTCGGATCCTTTCGCTTCTGCCGCTGTCTTAACTCTCTCATACACTCGGTTACCTGATCGGCTCGGAACTGGACCCAGTCAGGATCCTGGTTGGGCAGCGTCTTCGGGTCTTTTCCGGAGGCCCGGCGAAAGGCATCCACCATGGGAGATTCGTAGCCAAAAATCGTGACCCCATTGGCATCTTCGTTCAGGGACACGAACTCGACCTGGATCCCGTCGCCGCCAGTATCGTCCAGCAGGGCCAGGTACAGTTCAATCTCATGCGCGCGGACTTCAGGGACGGCCAGGCTCATGAGACGTTTTCCACCCATCTCCAAAGTTCGGGTGTGCTCCCGATCCAGAGCCCACCAGCCTGGGTGCTGTGCGGCAAAATCCGTCAGTTCTTCGTCGGGAGACGGGTGAGACCAGATGGGCCGATGCCGATCCAGGAGGCGCTTGGCCTGCGGAGACTCGATCGGGAAACGAGGGTAGTCGAGAGACCAGCTGTAGACTCTGCGCTTGCGGCCATGCGAATTAAAAGCCAGATAGGGGTCGACCCGGATATTCTTTTCGTGAGCGGCGTCAACCAGGACCCGTGACCCCGTCCAGGGAAAGAGTCGGGTCACGCCGTGATCGAAACACTTCTGGATGAACTGCCTGACCTCTTTTTCCTGGGAAGGCTGAGTAGGCTCAGTAGGCTCGATCAGGCCACCCTTGTCGCACCAGATCGGGCATCCCAGTTGATGGGGTTGATGGGCCGGAAGAGGAGTGGACGCGGCGGCCTGCAGGGACGATTTTTTTGCACCGGCGTAGGCCAGAGAAATGGCACTGCCCAGAAATGTCCTGCGCCCCAGGCTGGACGAGTTTGGATTCCCGTCTGGATCAGACTGCTTCTTCTTAGCCATCTAAAGCAAGGATAACTCAGGGCGGGGGGTGTTTCAAGGCAATGCAGCTAGCCGGGTAAGGAAACAAGCCATCGACGAGTATTCCGTGTCCAGAGATCATTTTTATGGACCCCAGCCTCAGCTAGTTCAAACTTACCAAGACACTACACTTGGCAACCAACTCACCAGTCCAGGAAAGATGACACAGAGGATAACTACCCCCAGCATCACTGCAAGGTAAGACCAGATAATACCGAAAGTTTTACCCAACGGTATTTTTGCAATACCACAATTAAGACACAGCAGGAGGGCGACCGGAGGGCTTACGGTTCCGATAAGAGCTGTCATCACAAGAACAACTCCGAGATGCACAGGATCAACACCCATCGATGTACCGGCATCGTAAAGAGGGCCTGCCAACATGATTAACAGCGGCGTTGTATCAATAACCATGCCGAGAATAAACGTAAAAACCATCATCGACAATAGAACTCCTGTACTGCTGGTAGTTACAGTTGAGATTACTCCAAGCATGCTGTCAGTAAAAAGTGATCTCACTAGAATCTCAGAAAAGACCTTAGAAGCTGCAATCACCGCCCAAATTACTACCGTAGTATGTGCAGCTTTCCTGAACGCTTCGATCAGAGCTGTCCGTGACAACTCACGATAGAACAACCCTGAAACAGCTAATGCTGAAACACAGGCAATGACACCCGCTTCCGTCGGCGTGACAAAGCCCCCTACCAATCCAACAACTATCACGACGGGGACAAGAAGTGCTGGAGAGGCATTGAAGCCTGCACTTGCCAGTTCTTTGATTGTCCCCACTTTCTCTCGACTTTTCTTGTAGCCCCGCTTGACGACCCAGTAATGAGTCACAACCATTAACGACACACCCAGGAGTACACCGGGGATAGCGCCACCAAGAAAGAGCTTCGCCACCGAAGTTTCCGTAAGGAAAGCATAGAGAAGCATCAGAATACTTGGAGGAATTATAGGTCCACAACACGAAGAAGTGGCCGTTACGACAGCACTGATATCCGGATCGTATCCTTCCTCAGTCATCGATGGGATCAAGACTCCTCCAATAGCAGCACTATCAGCAGTACAGGAAGCCTGAACACCAGCAAAAAGCATGCTCACCAGTATGTTTACCTGTGCTAATCCTCCTCGTAAGTGGCCAATGAGTAGTCGGGCAAATAAAATGATCCTACGTATCAGCCCTCCACTTGTGAGAATTTCAGCGGCCAAAAGAAAAAATGGGATTGACGCAAGAACAAATGAATCGACACCCAGGTAAAGCCTTGAAGGTACTAGGGTAACGTCGAGAGTAGGATCAAGTAAGATGACCACAGCCGAGGCGCATCCAATACTGTACACGAGCGGCACCCCGATCAGAACTAATGCCAGCATGAATATGAAAAGGAATCCGATGGTACCCATCAGCTATCGCTCCGTCTCAATACAGCCAAAAGCATACTTATCCGCTCAATCAATACTAGGCCTAATCCAAGAGGGATGACTAGATATACCACTCCCATCAGTAACCACTTGAAGGAATTAGTAGGATATCCACCGGCAGCAGAAATCCAGGCCCAGGAACTCCAAACCACCACCCCAGAAAATACTATGGCTGCAAAATGGGTGAAGATCTCTAACCCTCGAACCATCGCTGGGGATGCCTTACCGTGCAGCATATCAACCACAAAATGTTTCCCATCACGATCCGCAACGTGCCAAAGCAAAAAAAACATCCAGATGAAGGAAAAAGTGCTAAATTCCTCCACCCACATCATAGGGGCAAGAAACCCTGTATAACGGAAAAATATATTAATCGTCTGTAGAATCAGAACCGCAGCAAACAAAAAGATTACAAAGGTCTCAGTGACATACCGCGTTATTTGAGAGTAACGTTCCATCTAATTAGAGCCTCACTGCGGATTATTAAGGCAACGGCCTGCCTGTCATTCCCTCCACATGGGCAATCCATTCCTGAAAGAACTCGTAGGCAGGTTCTCCGAGGCTCTTCATGTAACCGTCTCGAAATTCTCTAGCCTTCGCCTCTATATCCGTCATGTCCAGTTGATCTCGATCTACCCACAGCAGTCCACTTTCAATCATTTCCGCCTTGTTCCGATTATATTGCTCCTCTACAGAGCCTAGGTTGAAGACCTCACTCTCCTCGCAGACCGCAAGGAAAATTTCCCTGAGATCTGGGGGAAGGTTATCCAACCACTTTTTGGAACTCAACATAAGGCTTTCGCTATAAACCAGTCGTGTATCAAGAAAGCATTTCAGAACTTCATGCCACTTCGCGGCAGCCCCACCTGTCACAGATGTCAGTGTTCCGACAGAAACTCCTGTCTTAAAAGCCATATATGCATCAGCATAAGGAATCGGATTTGGCACAGCGCCATAGAGTTCGGTGAGTTTGATCCACAAATCAGCATTGACGGAACGAAACTTCGCCTTCTTAATCGAGTCCAGAGAAGTGACAGGATCCTTGTAGAAAACACCCCAATAATCTCGAATATCAAGACCTACTGGGTAAAATCCTTTCCTCTCTAGAACATCAACAAACTTTGGCCAATAGGCTCTAATTACCTTCCAAGCCTCAACCCTATCCTTCCAACCGTAAGAAGGCATCTCCAAAACCGCGGCCTCAGGACAGTACCTATAGAGATAGCTTCCCGCTCCGTTCATCAATTCGAGATTCCCGAGCAGGAGATCTTCGAGGTTTTCCTTCTCACCACCCATCATACTTCCCGGGAACACCTCACATTGGAACCGATTCCCACTGCGCTTCTCGAGTTCTTTTGAGATCCACTCCAGTTTTTTAGCAAGATGATGGTCCTTACCAAAAAGAGTAGCCATTCTAACTTTTATGGGACCTTCCTTGTTCCCAGAAGTACATCCCAAAGCAACCAACAGGCAACCAGACAATACCAGCCAGGCCATTACTTTTTTCTTAGTCATACATTGCCCCTTCTAGATAAATAAAAACCCCGAGGATTCTACTTTAAAGCTATGCCCTCCACAATGTACAATCCCGAGCCTAGTACTACTTAAGGAAAAGTTAACAATTGGCACAAAACAAAGTACTCTCGATCAAGAAGGCTGTCGAACTTATAAATGACGGAGACAACCTGACAATAAGTGGATTTGCTCATTCCCTAGCTCCCATCGCTCTAGTCCGGGAAATCATTCGGCAAGGCAGGAAGAACCTGGCCTTAACTTCAATGGGAGAATGCTGGGCAGCCGATCTCCTTTCCGGGGCAGGCTGCCTCTCTAAGGTGAGACTCTCGAACTACATGTTCGAGGGGTTCGGTCGTTGTATGAATTTTTCGAGAGCCGTACAGCAAGGTGATCTTGAGGTGGAGGACTATAGTCACTTCGGTATCACCTCGAGACTCTTTGCGTCTGCCCTAGGAATCTCTTACCTGCCTACCAAAGTGATGGCCGGCACCGATATCGTTAAAAAAGTGACATTTGACACTGATAAATCGCTCGTCGCAGACTGCCCTTTCACCGGAGAACAGCATCTCTTAGTGAAGGCTATCAAACCTGATGTGGCAGTAATCCATGCCTCGCGTGCGGATGAAGAGGGCAACACTCAATTGTTCGGAATGACATCTATCATTGACGAACAAGCTCGCGCATCAAAAAAAGTTATTGTTTCCGTGGAAGAAATAGTCCCGACCAATGTGATAGCCGAAAAACCTGAACTTACACTGCTTCCCAGTTTTGTGGTAGATGCGGTGGTAGAGATTCCATATGGAGCTCACCCCGCTGGGATGTTTAAGTATTACAACTATGACCACAATCATATCCAGAATTACTGGGACCAATCGCGTCAGGAAAAATCCTTCAAAGAATACCTGGAGCAATACGTCCTGAAACCTCATAACCACTGGCAATATTTGGAAATGATCGGTATACGAAAACTTATGGAGCTGCGTGCAGATCCATACCTTGGTTATTGAATGGAGAGATCCCCGATGGATTTTACACGTGAAGAACTGATGGCAGTCGCCGCTACACGGGAAATCGGTGACGGTGAGGTGGCAATCATTGGAACCGGTCTCCCCATGATAGCAGCTTATTTAGCCAAGAAGACTCACGCCCCAGGGGCTTGCTTGTTCTTTGAGTCGGGTATTATCGGAGCTTTCCCAAAAGAATTAGCTATTGGGGTTGGGGATTTCCGTCTACTGTCCAATTGCGTTAAAGCCTCAGGTCTCTACTACGCTCTAAGCTTGATCCAGGGCGGTTACGTCGACCTAGGATTTCTGGGTGCAGCTGAAATCGATCCCTATGGGAATATAAACTCCACAGTCATCGGCGATTATTCACAGCCCAAGGTGCGTTTACCAGGAAGTGGAGGAGCAAACGACATTGCTTCCCTAGCCAAACGTGTCGTGGTAATAGTCCCTCACGAAAAAAGAAAGTTCCCATCTCGATGTCATTACATAACTACTCCCGGATATCTTGATGGCCCTGAAGGCCGTAAATCGGCAGGCCTGCCCGGAGGTGGCCCAACACGTGTTATAACTAATCTTGCCATTATGGGATTCGATTCAGATTCCAAAAGAATGCAGATCGAATCCATCCATCCAGGAGTTTCACTAGACGAAGTCCAAGAAAACACAGGCTTCGAACTATTAGTTTCAAAGACTCTCACTGAAACACAGGCTCCAAACGAAGAACAACTACATCTATTACGTAATATTATCGATCCAGAAGGCGTATATATTTAGTCTTCATATTTAAGGCTTTCATGAAAAATACTGGCGGTCATCTTTTGGTTGAATGTATGAAAAACGAGGGGGTCGAATTTGTATTCGGAATACCGGGCGGTCAAACCCTTGCCATTATGGACGCCCTTTACGATAAACCGGATATCCGTTTTATCACTGCTCATCACGAAGGTGGCGCATCTTGCATGGCAGATGGCTATGGACGCACAACCGGAAAGCCGGGTGTTTGCCTCTCAACTACAGGGCCCGGTGCGACAAATCTGTTGACCGGTATTGGAGGTGCCTTAAAAGATTCCAGTCCGGTAGTCGTTATAACGGCCAACAACTTTGGAGTTAATCTCGGCCGAGATGATGCTCAAGAGGCCACCCACACCGATATTTTTCAAAGCCTGTGCAAATGGTCCTTCTTGGTCACAGACGCCCAAAGAATTCCACATGCTGTACGAGAGGCATTTCACCGTGCCAGATCCGGATGTCCAGGTCCAACCCACCTCGATTTCACAAGGGATGTATTGGAAAATGAGATTGACGGTTCCTGCCTTCCCTTCCAAACTGCGGGCAACTCTCAAGTTCCTAACCGGCAACGCGGAGATGCCAAAGCTATAGACAATGCTGTCGAGATTCTAACTCAGGCTAATACTCCCGTAATCTGGGCAGGCCGTGGAGTGCTAATCTCAGAAGCTACCGAGGCTATAGTCCACCTTGCAGACACACTCCATATACCAATGATCTCAACCTACAACGGGATAGGCAGTATCCCCGCCGATCATCCTTTATCTTTTGGCCCAAAAAGTCGCCATGGAACCAGAGTCTCGACTCAAGTCCTGGCTGAATCTGATGCAGTTTTGGCGATCGGCAATAGTTTAAATGGTCCTTCTACCTCTCGCTGGCAATTAGAACTACCCAGACAGCTTCTTCAGATTGATATCGACCCTCTTTCAATCGGCCGACACTACCCCTGTGCCGTAGGTATTGTCGGCGATGCACTCGCAGTGACCGAAGAAATATCTGGGGCGTTAGCAAACCAAACCCTCAAAGAAAGTATCCTAGAAAACCGCACGGAGTGGATTACCAAACTTACGCAAGTCCAAAACAAATGGCAGAAGGATATCTTTCGGAAAGAATATTGGGATGAGTCACTAGTAAAGCCACCATTGTTGATGGAATCTTTAAGAGCCTGTCTGCCAAGAGATGCCATCGTGGTTGGTGGAGCCGGTAATCCTGGTATATGGACCAACCTCTTAGAAATTTATGAACCGAGAACCTACATGAAACCTGTGGGCTTTGGAAACATGGGGTTTGGTCTACCAGCAGCAATTGCAGCTAGCCTGGCCCAACCTGATCGAAAAGTCGCCTGCGTCGTCGGTGATGGTTCTCTGGGGATGTGTATAAGTGAAATCGAAACCTCTGTTCGGGAGAACGCACCGGTATTAATAATAGTCATGAATAATCATGGCTATGGCAACATCAAACAGGAACAGCTGGTGTATCACGGTCCTCGTTACATAGGAGTGGACTTCTTGGATACAGACTTCACAATGATCGCGAAGGGATTCGGAGCAGACGGCGTCCGTGTAGACAGCCCCGATCAACTTATGGCTGCTCTGAAATCAGGTGTGGCTAGCGAAAAGACATTTCTCGTCGATGTCCTCATCGATCCTACCGACAACGTTTGGACGGAGCCCTTCTAAGTGAGTACCCAAGAAAGAGAAGATAAAACAACTACACTCGCTGAAGCTGTCTCTTTAATCGAAAACGGAAGTACGGTCGCTATAGGTGGCGGACCAATCCGTCGACATCCAATGGCGATGATATTCGAAATTGTCCGCCAGAAAAAAAGATCTCTATCCCTTTTGGGATGGAATAACAGCATTGATATGGATCTATTGATAGGAGCTGGCTGTGTCAGCTCTATTGAAACTTCTCATGTTGGCATGGCCATGCTAGGACTCGCGGTCAATTACCGCCGAGCCGCTAAGATTGGGTCCTTGAAGATTACTGAACAACTAGAAAAAACAGCTATTGACGCTTTCCGAGCGGGAAGTCAAGGCTGGACTTTCTTTCCTACCAAAACATCCCTGGAGGCCGAACCCACCCCGGATAATGAATCTTTCGAATCCATGGAATGTCCTTACACTGGTGAAAAATACACCTTGCTGCCTGCTTTCTCTCCAGATATCGCAATCATCCATGCACATATTTCTGATCGATTTGGCAATGTCCAACTTGATCAAAAACGAGACCTAGATAACGGAATTGATGCACTTATCGCTAACTCCGCGAGAAAGGTCATAGTCTCGGTCGAACAGATCGTTGCCGAAGAAACGATCAAAGCCAATCCTCACCTGACTATCCTTCCTGCATCCTCTATAGACAAGATAGTTGAGGTGCCTTTCGGAGCTCATCCAAACGCATGCGATTACCGCTATGATTACGACCTCAAATTCCTGAGAGATTATCAAAAGGCCTGCGAGAAGAAACCGACCTTCCAAGCATGGTTGCAGAAATATGTCTTGGAGCCCAAAGACCACTACGAATACCTGGATCTTATAGGACTGGAAAGACTATGGAGGATCCAGCAACTTTTTACTAGAAGCACAGATCCAACAGAGGTCCATTGAAGGAACTGCTCCTGACAATCGATGCTGGCTCACGATGCTCTAAATGTGCGCTGTTCGATCTCTCAGGCAATCCCTTGTCATCTGGTCAGAGCGACTATAAAACATCACAACCTCATTCCGGATGGGCTGAGATAGATCCTTCTGAACTCTTAGAGGCCGTGTCAACGTCTCTGAAGCAAGCACTGCAAGGAATTGATCCAGGGATGATTAGGGGGGTCGGTGTCACAGCCCAACTAGGGTTAGTCGGTCTTGATTTGAAGGGCTCTCCCATCTCAAAAATTATTCCATGGGTGGATAGGCGCTCTACACGCCAAGCAGCAAGAATTTCCCGAACACTGGAAGAGTCTGAGATCTATCGTGTCTCTGGACGCCGGGTTGACCCTGAGAGGATGGCTTGTAAAATCCTCTGGCTCAAACAAAACCACCCCAACGTTTACAGAGATATCAATCAATTTCTTACAATTAAAGACTATATAGTCTATCAGTTGACCGGAAAGTATATTATCGATGAAACTCACGCTTCCTACTCACTCCTCTTTAATATTCGAGACAGAGTTTGGGAACAATCCTTCTTGGAATCTCTAAATCTAGAAGAAAAATACCTGCCTAGAGTTCATACAGCACAGACTATCGTAGGACAGACCAATGGCTCGTTCTGTTCTGCTGTGGGTATCCCGAAAAATCTCCCGGTTATTGCTGGCTGCTCAGACGGATCAGCAGGAACATTAGGGGCTGGACTGGTATCAGAAGGCGATGCAGTCAATGTTTCCGGGACAACAGATGTCTTGTTAGCATGCACCCCCGAGCCACACTTTGATCCTAACATGGGAACACTCGTCAATTGCTATCCTATCCCTGGGATGTGGGGGCAAGGAGGCCCACATTCTATAACGGGTGGTTGCTTACACTGGTTTTACGAGACCTTTGAGGAGACGGAAACTGCGATTGGTCAATGGTTGCACAACCTTGAGGAGGAGGTAAAGCGTATTGCCCCCAACCCTGGGAATCTCTTATGTATACCGAGCCTTATCGGAGAACGCACTCCCATTTGGGACAGTAAGGTGAGAGGAGTCTTTTTTGGAATCTCTCCCCAGCATAGACGGGCTCATTTTTTTCGCGCCATTCTTGAAGGTAGCGTTTTCGGTTTAAAACGCTCTCTAGAAACTCTTGAAGAAATGGGGGTAGTCATTAACAGAATTCGTCTCGTCGGTGGTGGGGCTGGGAGCAGATTATCTGCTTCCATCCGAGCCGATATTCTCTCCAAATCAATTGTCCTACCTTCCGTTCCGGAAGCCACCTCGCTTGGGACAGCAATTCTTACCGCGGTCGGCACTGGAGCATTCTCTGACTTCGAGGAGGCTGTAGCCCAGATGGTTTCATTAAAGGAATCTGTCGAACCCAACCCACAGAATAACCCTGCATATGAAATGCTTTATCAGGAATTCCTGGCTTTACACGACAGCCTTAAGAACCGGTTTGAGAGTTTATCTAAACTCTCAGGCAACTAAGGGATTCGATCCAGAGGAAACTATCGCATAGAGTTAAATTCTATGGGCGTTCGTAGTTTCCAAGTGGACGAACCCAAATATTTCGGTAGCGTACTCGATTCTTATGTGACTGAAGTTTCAGTGGGCCTTTTCGCTCATGCTCCTCATAGACCGCAACCTCCTTATAACTCATAGCCCCCAGGAAAGCTTGTCGATGATGAACCACAATACCATTGTGCAATACCGTGACATAGGCAGGTTCTTGCAAGAGACCCTCTTCAAAATGAGGAGCCTCAAAAATAATGTCATATACCTGCCATTCTCCTGGCTCCCTAGAAGCATTGACGAGCGGTGGATATTGTCCGTACATAGCTGCAGCCTGTCCATCTGCGTAAGAAAGATTTTGAAATGAGTCCAGAATCTGAATTTCGTATCTCCCCATGATTAAAACCCCACTATTACCTCGACCCTGACTCGAGCCCCGAACTTCAGAAGGAGTAGCCCATTCGATGTGAATTTGACAATCTCCAAAACTCTGACGGGAAACAAGGTTTCCCATCCCGGGCACTACTTCCACATACCCCTTTGCGACTCTCCATCTGGGCGCTACCAGTTTCCCCTGCTCTCTCCCTTTTCCCTCAGCAAGCCATTGAGAAAGATCTGTGCCATTAAAAAGGATTACAGCGTCGGAGGGAGGACTTGTCGGACCACCAGAAACTCCAGGAACTACAATATGCGGCCGAGGCCGGTAAGCATCGTGAACCCTCCAGATCCCATCAGGCTGCATGGGCGTATCTGTGAATCCTGGAGGTGGAGGTTCCTTGCTCGTCCGATCCTTCTCTTCTGGCAAAGCTAGAATATTTACCTGCTGCCAGATAAATACAGATGCCAGTGAGTAGAGCAGTACTGTTCTTCGAACTTTGAGCAAATCAACCATCTTCCCTTTCCCTCCTATTCTCTAATCCTTCTATTCTGAGAATCCCCAATGAATTAGAGTAAAGCAAATGATGTCCTTGCGGATTCTATAGTCTCATCTAGAATCGTCTCAGTGTGTTTTGTCGAAACAAACCCTACTTCAAAGGGCGAAGGAGCCAAGTATACAGAGCGTTCAAACATCTCCTTGAAAAACCTAGTGTAGTGGTGACTATTTCCTTGAGCAGCAGAATCCCAATCATGAGGTTTCTGTCTTCCAAAATAAACACTAAACAAGGAACCCATACCTGTTACTGATACCGGAAATTGACACTGCCTAGCCGACGCCTGCAATCCAGTCACGAGTGCCTGGCAAGATTTCTCCAGAGCACTCCAAACCCCTTCCTCCATGAGGCCTTTCAGGGTCGCTATGCCTGCCGCCATGGCTAGAGGATTTCCTGATAGCGTCCCCGCCTGGTAAACAGGTCCTGCCGGTGCTAGTTCTTCCATGATCTCTCGCCGACCTCCATAAGCACCTACGGGGAGTCCGCCCCCCAATACTTTTCCAATCGTGGTCAAGTCGGGGTTTATACCGAATACGGCTTGAGCACCTCCAGGATGCACCCGGAACCCTGTCAACACCTCGTCGAAAACAAGTAGTGCTCCGTGTTTTCTTGTCAGTTCTCTCAATTTTTCTAAAAATTGTCTCTTCGGGAGAACAAGGCCCATATTGGCAGCCACCGGCTCCACTATCACTGCGGCAACACTGTTGCCATGCTCTTCAAAAAGGCTCGAGACAGAATCTATATCGTTGTAAACGGCCACTAGAGTGTCGGCTACTGCAGCATTTGTAACTCCGGGTGAATCCGGGATACCCAGTGTCCCCATTCCTGAACCACCTTGAACCAAGAGCATGTCGGAATGGCCATGATAATTCCCCTTAAACTTTATAATCTTCTCTCGACGAGTAAACCCTCTCGCCAGACGGAGCGCGCTCATAGTGGCTTCCGTCCCTGAATTGACAAACCTCATCATTTCCATTGTTGGCATCAAAGATCTGACCAAAGTGGCTAATTCAACTTCAGCCGGGCATGGGGCTCCGTAGCTAGTACCT
>Ga0310344_10000798_pt1 | contig 24450 bp, 33 predicted proteins | sample HC15DNA20200_MG_FD_203801 | JGI IMG/M metagenome (GOLD analysis project Ga0310344, IMG submission 203801) | Marine microbial communities from station ALOHA, North Pacific Subtropical Gyre - HC15-DNA-20-200_MG | ecosystem: Environmental > Aquatic > Marine > Oceanic | place: Pacific Ocean: North...
TCTTAGCCGTAGCTTTATCAGCGACTGTTATTCCTCGGAAACTTCCTTTGCTCGCGTACGAGCGGTATTGTGCTGCCATCTATTTAGTAATGGTATTGTTTGTGGGTGGGTGGATTGAATTTATTTATGAAGTAGTGGTTGTCGGCTTTTGTGGATCAGGTGTACCAAAGTCAATGTTTGATACTGCGTTAGCTACAGAACTCATGAAGTTACCAAAGCCTATCCAGCCTGCTCCTGCTGATACATTAGGTGCTCCACCAGGTGCTGGTGATTTAGTTTGATGGAAGATCTCTGGGAATATTGTTTCAGGTGTAGCATATGGTGCTGGTATCGGTGGTAGCTCATTATACTTCGGTGGTGGTGCCATACGTCTGTTATCTGCTGCCATATCTGCTCCATACCGTTCATGGTCAATCTTAAGAAGTGCAAGCTCATTAGCTCTAAGTGCACTATCCCATGCAGCTGCTGTCTTCCTTTCTCCTAATTCCGCTTCTCTACGTGCATATGTATAAGTATTGAAGTTCTCTCGTTGTTTGATATTAAATGCATGATCAGACTTAGTAGCTAAATCATTTAGAATTGCTTGGTTCTGTCCTGTAGCAGCGGCTACAGCTTGTAAGTTCTTTGCACTTGTTCTACCAGCTTGGCCTAATACTCTGACCTTAGCCTCAGCATCTAAACCTTTTAGCCAGCCTTCTAAACCTTTAAGTGCAAACTCACCACGCGCATCTATATGCTTATGTGTTATATCTTCTCTGGTAATATCAAAACGATCTCTGGCTTCACCAAAGTCCATCGCGATATCTTCATACTGGAATTGCAGCTCTTGCCTTGTGTCTAGCATCCAGTTATGCTGTTCCATCCTGGCAAGCTCAGCAGACATTGCATTATAGTCTAACTGCTTACCATACTGCGCTTCAGAGGCATTATATTCTTCTACCTTACTCTTATAATCATAATCCCTGATATATAACGCTCGATTATATTTATCTAGAGCTATTGCATCGGTGAGATCCCTTAGCTGCTTCTCATTCATCCTAGCAATATCTAGTTCATATTGCTGATAAGCTTCTCTCCTCTGCTGCTCATCCCACTGCCATTCCCATATCTCTTTAGCTGCTTTAGCTCTTGCATCTGCAGCGTCTTGTTCGGCATCGGCTTTTTTATTACCACCAATCCAGCTACTGATACCACCTAGTACAGCTGTTCCAGCAGTTATCCATCCAGCGAGATTCATCTGTAAACCAGATTCATTTAACTGTTGTTTCCAGAGCTGATCTGATCCAGGTAGTCCTATTTGATTCGTTTCATCATACATATATTAAGTCCTCTGGTAATAACGTGGTGAATATTGCCCTTCCCACATCATTGAGTTAAGTGAAGCAGGGAATGGTGAGTTGCTGAAAACTCTTAAGTTGAAATTATCAGTACGTTGATGTATCGGTATAGTAAACATACTTTCCTCTACTAGTGGTACATCATCCGCTAAGTATTGGTTGGCATCTTGTACTGGTTGTACATCGTACCAAGTGTCTGTAGTTATTTCAATCTTCTGAGCAGGTGTCGTAACATTAGCTACTGAAGAAGCTGCTGTTGGAGCAGTATTGAATGTAACTGTATCTGAGTTATCAATAGTAATACCATTCTCTACAGTTCTTGCTATTGAGTAAGCTGTAGAAGGCTGTAGAGCACCATCTAAAGTAACTCTAATACCATTCTCTTCTTTAAGTAGGAATGGCACCTTGAAGGATGTTGTAGTACCGTCTCCTGTAAACTCAGCTAACGGTCCTCGATACCCTTTACTCTTTAATTTGAAAGCTATGCCACTAGATGATCCTACTGCAAACTTCATCCGTGCGATAGTTAAGTTAGCTGAGTAATCAACTGCTTCATTCTTCTTGATGTAATAGGTTTTAGGTAACTCTACATCAAAATTATACTGATAACCTACGTAAACATCTGAAGCTGAGTTAGCAAAGTTTAACTTAGGTATTGAAAAATATGTTTCATTAGCATCATCTTGTAGTCTTTCAGGATTAACTGTAAAACCTGATTCAGTGACACCAGAACCTTTGATAAGAATAACAGGGTTGAGTTCTGTTAGATCAGGGTAAGGTAAATAGCATCTAGATTCATCTTTAGTTTCAATGGTTGCTGTAGCTTTAGCTCGTTCACCCATACATTCCCAATCTATAGCACCGTCTGAGACAACAGTACCGACTGTTACATGTGTTGGAGGTGTTGCACCAGATGTTACAGGAGTACCTGCTGTACCTGTTTGAGATTGATAAACATGGTCACCATTAAATACCTGAGCTTGTACTTCATATGGAGTTGCAGTTAACCACTGTTCACCAATAGTTACTGCAGGGACTGTTCTATAACCATTACCTATATTTGTAAAGGTTACTCCTGTTACGCTTGTACCGTTCCAGACAGCCGTAGCTGTAGCTGTTACTCCATCGAGATCACTCGGTGCTTCAATTGTTACTGTAGGAGGTACTGTATAACCACTATTATTGTTATTGTCTATCGTAATAGACTTTACTTCTCTACATTTAACTGAACTAGCAGGGTTAAACATATCCATATGTGGATTAACTTGTAAGCCATCATTGGTAACTACAATATCTTCTGCTGTAGACTTACTAATACTAGCTTTCAGTAGCAGTGTATTACTACCACTTAGTACAACTACCCACATAGTATCGTTATCAACTGTGCAGTATTGTATTTTTCCTGGTAGTTTCCACTCAAACCAAGACTGCATCAGCTGCTCTTCACCTACATTATAAACTCTATATAGATAAAGCCTATCTGAATCTCTACTAAAAAGACCAGTAAGTGAGTTTTGTGGACTAGAGAATAGACTGTCTATTGTTTCTGGTATCCACTGAGATACTGCTCTACTGATATCTTGAATAATTGGACTCTCTTCATACCCTCGTGTCTGCATACCGAATACACGTGAGTAACTAGGAGTCTTACTGACAAAGTTGATATTAGTTCCAACATCTACAGGGTCTATATTTGTATCCATCTCATAGTTAGAGATAGAACGAATGATTGCAGTGCCAGGTGTTAAAGGTCCATCAGATCCAGCAAACATCATGAACTGTTGATTCTTACTAAAGAGGATTAAACCCTGAGCAGTAGGTACTACTCCATGCAATACAGCTGGTCTAATACTTGAACAACTGAGATCAATAGGATCTGCAGATAGGCTAGTTAAAGCTGAAGTATAGTAAAAGTTATACCAATCCTGTGCTTGACTAAGGGATACATTATCTTTAGTTAGAAAACCTAACCTTGTATTATATAGGAAACATTGCTGAATAGTTGTAGGGTTATTGACATCAACAAATGAAGGATGTGAGTTTGTTGTATCATCTCCTACTAATCTATCTTTCCAATCAATACCTTGGTAATCAAATACATCTGGTTCTGGGTTGTAAAGCTCGTGAGGCATAGTAACATTTAGAAGTCCAGTAGATACGTTAGGATCAACTGTCTCCTCCCAGTGACCTGGGCCATGTCCACTACCTGCTTCTGCTATAAATTTAGCCCAATAAGCAGTGCCTGATTCTGCTGTATTAATGACTTTAATTAATCTATCATGAGCACATTGGTTAGGTAGATCAGTGATTACATTAACTTGCTCTTGGAATGATCCCATGTTCTGACCACCAGCATCATCAACTGTATCGAGAGTGAATGGGGAAGTACATTCTAATTCAATGGAAGATGGTAGAGCTGTTACAGTTAAACCGCTGATATTAAGAGCATTGATATTAGTTACTAGCTGAGCCATAATATCATCCGCATTCAGAACCTCAGTGGCAGTATGTGGATCTTCCATTAAGGTGATAAGGTCTGACGTTGTATTACCATTTATGGTTACATTATACTTAGAACCATATCTAACATGTTTTAACCGTACTGTACCTTTCTTATTACCAACATATGTGGGTGCTGTTTCAACAGTGATAGGTGTCGTCTTATTAGTAATAAGTGTAGTGTCCTGTACAGTCAGTACGTCGTAGTTGTGCTGAGGATTATCTGCTGCACCACCTGATGGCTGTAAGTAATGAGTAGCTAAGTTTGATAAAGTAAACTCTACATCTACTGCAGTACCAGCGTCTGCTGCTGTAACTTTTAAGGTATCATTAACAGCATAACTTGTACCAGGTTCGCTTGTATATATCTCAGTTACTACACCACCTTGAGCGATAAGGTTTACCTTCATTCCAGTGCCACTACCTACTTGACCTGTGCCAGCAGTTGTAGCTACATTTCTCATTGTAGTAGCTCCACTACCACCATCTACATTTACTGTAAAACTGAAACTGTGGTCATGTATTGTACATTCAACACCTGAAGTAGCATTCCATATTTTTATATTACCTGGAGAGCCTTTACTAATACGACCAATATACTGCTCGTCGCCATCCCTGTGAATGTAGAACCACTTAGCATTTTCTAAGGATGTAGTGGCTAATGTTTGAATAAACTTACTACCAGGCCTCTTAATCAATCCTAATGTAGGATCAGGGTAAGCATTTAAACATTCTCTTACTTGACCTGGTTTCTTTTTACTGTCTATCTGTTTTGAAACGCCACCTAAGTAAGTAGGTATTGTTTGTGTTACTGCTGCCATTATCTATAAAGTGCGTGATAAGGTTGATAGCTGTTATAATAATTCTGTCCTTTAGGATGTCCGAAGAATGTATAATCGCCCTGATTGGTTTCATATTCAAGAGCGTTGGCTCTTGACATCATCTCCTTCTGCTGTAATATTTGGTATATATTTGTATCTCCCACAATCCTGCTAGATACGACTGCAGCAGCTTTAGCGACTATATAATCTTGAATTGGGATAGGTAAATCAACCCAGTCAAAGTAGTATACAATGTCTAATAAAATCTCCTGCTCTGCTGTGGCAGTTAGCTCAAATGTATGATTATATTTATCATATAATTTAGATTGTGACTCTCCTGGTTTCTTCCTTCTAACTACATTTCTAGTAGAATTACTACTATTATGAGTTAAGTCAACTTGTAGATAATTATTTGGTATTGTAAATTCTTTGTTTGCATCTGTTTGTTTTGTTACACCAGACTCTGTGTTAAAAGTCCAGCCTTCTGCCTGTACTTCTCTCGACACTGTAAGTAGTGTGTTATATACGATCGCAACGTCCGGGTTGGTCTGATCGAGAGTGGTGACAGGAGCCTGACCAACTGACGCCAGGATCTCATTGATAGCAGGTAGTTCTTCTGTAGCGTTAGTGGTAGGAAAAGGCATAATGCATAAATAAAAAAAAAGGGAACCCGAAGGTTCCCCGTGTATAATGTAATTGCTAATTAAGAAATGTTAGCAGGATATGTAGAACCGAATGCAGAGGGTGCTGTACCAGTACCGGCAAACAATTCAACACAAGCAGCAGGATTCAGGAAGTCTGCACCCATAGCCAAACGGCCAAGGATTACATCACCCTGATAAACTACTGAGATATCTCCACTAGTTACTTGAACCTGTGGTCCAATTGCTTCAACACAACCAGCAGCTTCTTTCTGGAAGATCAAGCCGCAGGAGTTAGCGAAGTCAGAAGCTTGTCCATAGTTACCATTGATACCGTCAACTGAGTTACGAGCATCTTCGATATCTTCATCTACGAAAGAGCCAGTGTTACCTGGGTTTGCAGTGGCAGGATCTGTAGCAGCTGTTGGGTTAGAGGCAGGTGCATACTTAGTACCATACTTACTGAAGAATGGTACATTCATTGACTTGTAGATCTTAATGCCTGCAATTTCAATGATACCGTTTCCACCTTGCAGTGCGGTTCCTTGTACGTCACGGTTAATTAGACCGTTCTGACCTACATCTTGGATTAGTGCATAATATTGACGTGGGTTAAGTACGGCAACACGTCCTTCTTCTGATACTCCCTTCTCGTCAAGTGCAGCAGCTGCATCATAGAATGCAGTTACTAGGTTGCCAGGAACGAGAGCATCATCAGCATCATTACCTGCAGTACCAACTTGGATCTGTGTTCCACCTGGCTCTTCAAATGTTTTAGGTGTACCAGCTTTACCGACAGCGCTAGGTACTCGTGCGCCTTTAGCGATAGCACGGAAGATTAAGCGGTCATACTTCTGAGCTAGTGCATACCCGATCTTGCGGGAGATTTCCCCACGAAGATCATAGTGCGCTAGTGTCTCATCGAGATCGTATACGAACGCGCTGGAAATTAAGAGATCATCAATTGTGATCGTCTTCTCAGCTACCGGAGGAGCACCGTCATCGTTACCAAGAATGGATTGTCCTGGTACATGGTACTCAGCCGTGGTGCGGCCAGTGTAGATGAACTGCAAAGACTTGCCGTTCTTAAGTGTACGCTTCGTGACTAGATCACGAGCGATGGCATTCCGCTGGAAGCCTTTGAACATCTCGCCTGAAAACAGCTTGAGATATAGAGCCCTAGAATCATTAGCAGAGTTTAGTTGACCCGGCCTGGTTAGGTCGGCGGGCATGTCATTATTTTGATGTGCCATTTTAATTGAATAAATGTATTAGTTACTTTCTTACGCGTAATGTTTTGATCAATTTGTTTGTGGTCTTTCCCACCGTCTAGACGGCTAAGGGTATCCTCGTAAGGGCCAAAGCCAATGAAGGAGAGGTCCGACTCTGAGGTGCCTCTCCTCCTACTCATGATAGTACTTCTACTTCGTCAGGAGTTTTATCACTAGAAGATTGCTCTTCTTTATCTTCCTTCTTTTCTTCAGTTGAAGGAGTGAACCAGGTGATACTGGCTTTTGCTTTAGTACTTTGATGTGACATAATTACTTTCGTTTAGTGGACCAAGTCATTTCCATACCAAACCCTAACAGTAGGGCTAAGCATATCATGTACAGAAGGTCCATCTAGAAGGCCCACTTAAGACCAGCTTTGGTTCCGTAGTTGTTCTCATCAGCGTCAGTTGTAAGAAAACTGATTTCTCCATAAACGGACACAGCTTCAGTGGCCTGAAAGGAACCTCCGGCCTTACCAGAAAACTCGGTATCGGCATCCCCTCCATCGGGTGAGACGATGGCTGGGCCTGCTTGAAGATAGTAGCCGAGACGGTCTACATTGCCTTCATAACCAATATGAAGGTCTGTGACGGATCCACCGTAGTCTGAGCCTACCCAGCCGCTGTTGATTTCCGTGTTAACATATGGGCCAGCCATTGCAGGTGTCGCAGAGAGAGCGGACAGTGTGGCAAGTGCAATAAATGATTTCATTTTAGTTTGTTTGTATTGTTGTACGCTACTTTGTCTTCGTGTACTTGATGCCACGATAGCAATAAGTGACAGTCATAAGGTTCTCCTATGATGTGAGCCCCGTTCCCTGCTCACAAGTCATGCGTCAGAGCATAGCTCCGATGAACGGACGCTATCGTAGTAGTCATGTTTGTTGACATGTAGGCCTTGGATAAATACAGCTACGAGTAGCAACATAATTGTAATTATCCAAGGCTCTGTGAATCGTTTCACTTCTTAGGGGGTCTCCCCTTTTTAGTTCCGTAAGTTCCCTTTCCTTTGGGCATAAATTTTTACCATAAAATATCGTAAGCAAATCCATCAGTCATAGATACCATAAGCAATGTCTGCATGATGCCTATTAAAACTGATAGGAATCCAGCTAACATCAGACCTATACCTAATGCTCTGAGGTTATCCATGTTAGTAAGCTAATAAAGAAATATGTATACCCATACATGTGAACATAACCAGGTGTAGTAATCTTCCAATCATGATTAGAATTCAATGTTAGAACGTTCAAGTTTATCCATTACTTCTCTACGATAAGCAGGGTCTTTGTCATACTTAGGATCATTCATAGCTTCAACAAGTTGAGCATTACTTTTAAACTGATCACCTCTATTAGATGGGGCTTTACCTGTAAGCATCTGACCGTCGACACCAGCAGCTTCATCATAACGAGCCTTAAGAGCTTTTACTGCAAAGAAACAGGCGAGAGGTTCACCCCTCTCCATAACTGTATCATACATTTGTATCTCTTGATCTTGTAAAGCTTCCTTAGCCCAACCAATCATAGATCCGTAACCTTCCTCACCTCCAGCAATACCTTTCAAACCATCTGCTTGATCTTTACTGAGTTGTGCTGGTAGGTTTTCTTGAACTTCTGCACGATATTGGAGATGCATTTGAGCGAGATCCCTAGTAGTCATATTACTAAGTTCTTGTAGAGTCTCCTCTTTGTATGAATTAGTTGAAGCTTCTTCCCAAAGACGGTCAAGGAATTCAACATCAGTAGTTTCTTCTTTCTCTGCCTTTGGTTCAGGTATCTCTGCTACCTCATCAGTAGTAGATTCTGTATCTTCTGATTTAGATTCACCTAACTTACCTTGTAATTCGATGTAAGCTTTCTCTAATGCTTCTGCATCTTTATATTTACCAGCTAGCAGTCCTTCCTGCTCAGCTGCCATCTGTTCACCTACCGCCAGGGAGTCCTGTTCTTCTGCTGTCAGTACTTCAGCATCTGGAGTAGCGTCTACTGTTGTAATTGTTTCTGCCATAATTATTGTGGTGGTTGTTGTTGTTGTGCAGCTATCTCCATCTCAGCCTGCATCTGCTTCTGACCTATTGCTGCCATCTTGCTTTGCTGCTTCTGTCCTTCCATTTGAAGTGCTTGTTCTTGCTGCATCTGTTGTTGCTGCATAGCTTCTTCCTTAATTTCTTGCATACTTCTTACAAGATTAAGTACATCAATACCTGAAGCTGCTGCTAGACGTTTGATTACTTCATCTGGATTGATAAACTGTCCAATAGCTTCTGGTCCCATTGTTTGAGCAATGGTGGTAAGGAACATACCTAAGCTTTCTCTATCTTGGCCGCGACCAAGTGAATTAATACCAGCTACAATTGTTGGATGTACCATACCTGAAGGTAGGCGGGGAATCTTACCTGTCTTCTGAAATACACTAAGCTTACGGTCAAGGTAAGGTACTAAGAATTCAACAGTAAGTAGTGAGAATAGTCCACCTAGTGATTTCTCTAACTCCATCTGTGTGAGACGTACCTCTTCAGCTGTAGTTCGTTCAGATTGTCTAACAGTAAGGATAAGGAAAGCATCAGCTAACCGCCTTTCTAGTTGTTGGACCATACTATAAGCAGTAGAGAAGTCAGCGGTCTTACCAACTTGGACTACACCGATATCATCGGGTCTTCCCTGTACGATTGCACCGTTACCAGCCTTAGCTAATGTAGCAGGTTTGGTTGACGATGACGGGCTTACAGTAAACACCACCTTAGCGGCTGCTGCAGAGCCTTCTACTAGGGCTTGACTGAGTGCCTCTAGGGATTTAAGGTCTCCGATAAACTCTTCGACACGGCCCCTTCCATAGCCCTCTCCGTCGACTGTATTAAATCTCAGGGGAAGCCAAGGAGTAGCGCTAATAGGTGCCTTACCTTGTGACTTAGGGATGATCTTGTCATAAACTTCTTGGTGCCAAGAGACTTTCTTTCCATAAACTTTTACATGGGTGTAAACATCACAGTCAGTAGTATCATCATCACTATATTGGTTAAGTTCACCTTTGTTTAGATCGGGAACTAATTCCTCGATAATTTTTTTACTAATACTTTCCTTAGTAACTATTTCTATAACATTACCATTACCATCTCTATCGACAACGTAACGGTTTAATGGGTATAATTTTAAACCTTCACTGCCCATGTAGATTAGTGCATTCCCAGCTACAACTAGATGCTTTAATGCTTGATGTACGACAACACGATCATCAGAAGCAGCGATAGCTTCTAGTATTGTACGTTCAATTTTAGCAAAAGATAGGTCTAATTCAGATTTAAGTTCTGGACCTAATTCACCTAGCATTGTATCGTCAACTTGTAGCTTAAAGAAGCTAGTCTGTGGTGGTAGGAGTGCAAGCATTAACTTACTAGCTAATGTCACTACTCCTTTTGCACCTACTCCTTGCCAAGGTGTTACTAATTTCCTAGCACCTGTGGCATTTTCATCTTCATGTATTAGATAGGGGATAGTTAGTTTAGCAGCATCCTCTGCAATACGTAAGTATTGAGATCGATCACTTGAAAGTACATCGTATCTTGTTTTAGCAGTCATTATGTTGAAATTGGATTAATCTGCATTGCAGGGTTTACACGGTGCCTTCTATCTCTCCCCTTCTTATCTCTACCAAAAGCTTGCCGAGTACCACCTCTAGTATTATCATAGTTTTCAGGTTGAGGTGAAGCTAAACCTTTTGCTGTATAACCCGCGGTGATATCTGCCCCACCATATCTAGATCCTGGTGGCGGCGGTGCATCCATCGGTGCTGGAGGTGAGTAGCTATGATCTGGTCTTTCTTTTGGCTTCAGGAACTTAGCTAGGTACGCTGAAGCTTCCTCTCCGTATCCCATTATACCTAGAGGGAAGTAGGATGAAGTATGTCCAGCACCTGCAGTGAGTCCGCTAGCACCAGCAGCTATCAGCTCCTGCGGTGTACGTCCATCTCCAATTGCTCTCATTAAACCTTCCATACCAATAGCACCACTAGGGTTTTGGTAATTATGAAGCCAGTTACTTGGTTGACCTTTAGTTGATACTGCTGCTGCATAATGGGCACTCTGTGATGGAGGTAAGGCTCCTGGCCTCCATTTATCACCAACTGTTAAACCATGTTGGTTCTGGTTAAGTGCTACTGCAATCTGTTTTGGTGAATAGCCGGCTGCTTGGGCTCTTTCAGCTGCACCCTGACCAAACGTACCACCAGCACCTGCGAATCTATTTAAAAAACTTGGCATGAATCTCTCCTTTTAGTTTAGTGTTTTGTTATTTTAACGGTACCTTACCGTCAAATATCTCTTGAGCTTTCGGACCAATTGTCCAACCTTTCTTCTTAGCTTCTCGCTGAATACGCTTGAGGGATTTACCTTTCTCCCACTCAGCGACTACATATTTAGCACCAATACCTGTACGGTCACCATCTTCATTGGTTGGATGTGTAGGCCAGTTAGGATCTACTTCTTGTTTAAATCCTGGTTGTGTGCCTGCATGATATTGATAATGGAATGCCTGGCCTTCCATATCGCTTCCAGTTCTAGCTTTCAAAGCTTTCAATCTGCTTGTCATCTGAGCACCAGGCAGCGGCGCAGCTACACCTGGTATATCGAACGGTGTCTTGTAATCAGTCTTAAGTCTTTGGATTGGCTTCATTTCTGGCAGTGGATCTTCCCAAGGCTCTCGCCAGCCTTTATTATTAGCAGCCATTTTATACGTCTCAACTATATACCGAGTAGCTTCTTTTAAACTTCCATAATCTACATCATCTATATCTATAGATAAACCAGCAAAAGCCATCTGATATAAAGGATCGTTTTTGTAGTACTCGAAGTCTATATTCGCACCATCAGCAACAGAACCTTGATGAACTTCACCATCGTCCGTTTCACCTTCTTCTACTTCTGAGTCGGGGCCAATGACTACCCAGTTCCAAGTGTCCCAATCGAATCCATCCCAGTCAATTTCATCTTCACCAAACAGTTCTTGCAATCCATCAGGGTCATAACCGGAATTAAATACTGGGTTATAGTAGACTTTATTTGCTTCAGCGTATTCTTCAAGTTCTCTTTGCCTCGCCTCTTCCTCTCTCCGTCTTACGTGTGCAGCATAAGCTCTACCCATTACTTCTCGTCCTCCATTCGTTTAATTAACCATTGAATTACTGACTGTTGACCAGCGTTATACATTATTTGTGATACCGTATCCGTCGGGATAGGGTCACTGGGTGGGAAGACCTCCTGAAGTTCATCCAGGAGGTACGTATTAAATTGAGGACCGTAGATGGCCTCAAGCATATTGCGGGAGGTTGACATTACTATGTTCAAAGAAGGATGGCATTCTAGCACGCTGTGTTTCAGCTAGCTCTGGAGCCTTGCCTTCATACATTAAGCGATCACTGGAATCCAACCAGAATTTTTTGTCTAAATATCTATCATAGGTATTAACACCTAGAGGTTCCATAACCCAGTTAATGGTGGCCTTCCTAAGCTTATCCAAACTTGGACTAGGAGATAAACCCAACTCTCTACATACAAGACTGTTAGCAGCAACGTGTATCTGTTCATCTCTTGAAATATCTGCGGATACGGTCCTCAATCCAGCGTCACCGTTAAACCTAAAAAAAGGGAGTAGTACAAAGAAAACTGCACGCTCGGCAACAAGTGCTTTGAGGATCGTGTGATCAGGATGAGAAGTCCAAGCTTCTCTGAGCTTAATGGCTTCTGCTTCAGACTTAGGATCAGTACCGATAGCATTGGCGATGTAACCGAGAGCGAGGTCGTGGTTCTCCTCGTCCGTAACATTCGACTCAAGAAGTTCCCGCGAGTACGATGGAACCTCACGGTTAAGAGCTTCTCCAATGAAGTCACCAACCGGTAACTCCATATGACGTATTGCGAGTGCCCTATATATCGTCTCTTCACTTCCTTCTCTTAGTTTCCCTGCGGTGGTTTGTACGGGGGACCACTTCCGCTTTCGGTCCATTAGTTGTTGATAAGGATTCTTTCTCATTATTCTTGACAGTTGCAGTCCGGTTGTGTGTTCAAAATGTCTGCCAAGTAATCTTCAACTGAGGACTCATCCAGTGCCGCGTAGACATTGGTCTTGTTCTGCGTGTCTCCCATTACCTGTAGACTATAGTAAAGGGAGGTCTGGGGCGATGCCAGCCACTCCTCAACGAACGCATTGTCGTAGGCTACAACATCACTCCAAGAGTTGAAGCTGTATCCATGAAGAAGTCCCGTGTTATCCAGCATGATCATGATCTGATCTGCTACTTTTTTGTAGGCATCCCAGCCTACTTCAGACGCTATTTCAACATCACCGTAGTCATAAGGTTCGACACCAAATGTACCACTATCTCTGTCTACTTTTCGTCCGATTGGTGGGGCGATTTCTGGTGTTGCTGTGTAGCCGTCCACGTCAGTGCTTCGATAGCTACAACTAGCAGTTGGAGCGATAGCAAAAGCCCTATCCATGTTATGACTGCGGGCAACGTTAGCAGCCGCGTCAACACCCATTTTAAACTGAAGTGCGATGTTCTTTGCTTCTCCAAGTGAGGTGTCGATGGCGTCCATGTTGAGTTTTTCAAGGGCATAGCCGAACTCCTTATAAGTTACTGAGTACCTTCGTAAGAGGTTGGCGAGTCCAAGCATTCCCAATCCAACCTGTCTGTCTGTATCCGGGGGAAGATACTCTCCAGATTCTCCAACACCTGTTCTGCCATGGAGATCGCACAGTTCGGACATACCGCTATAGAAAGCCGTTGGGATTTCTCTGATGTCACAGGCACTGAGATTGACATGTTGGAGCAAACAGGTACCTCGTGAGGGCAGGTAAACCTCAAGGCACACATTCCCGTAGATTCTTTTTCCATTTTTATCATACTTTATTTTGTTGAGCCAGATGTCTCCACTCTTAATTCCGTATAGCAGAGATTCCCGTAGTGCGTCGCTTGTGTCGTCCCACATTTCGGTAGTGAGATTGACACATCGCTTGACCCATGGGAGTTCTCTCCTGTCGGTAGTAATAAACTCAAGTATATCAGGATGGTTGATATCCAAATGCAAGACGCAAGCGCCATTTTTGTAGACACCACCACGCCGAAGAGTTTCATTTAATGTTGAGTAGATTTTGCCGAATGATACAGGGCCAGAAGCCGTAAGACCTTTTCCGTTTTCACTTCCTTTGGGTCTGAGGTTTGATAGATGAACTGCAACTCCTGCTCCATATCGGAGAGCATGAGAGACGAATCTCCAGCTGTTTTCGATTGAGTCACGTCCTTCGTCCATAGAATCCTCTACGACATAGACCGTGCACGATACTGGTAATCGTCCCTCAGGATTGTCCATCCAATTTTGTACCCGACCTGTACGGGAGATTAGTTCATGTGTCATATCAAGTCTGTTAATGTTGGTGGTTTGTAGTTTGGTCCCTTAAGGACTTTGCCATCGTCTCGGTAGATGGGTTTGCCATCCTCTCCGAGCTTTGACATGTTCGATTGATGGACCCTATCCATAGCTGTGTCTAGATCCCATCCCATATTCTCTGCATACTGGTAACATACGTAGACCAGATCTGCTAATTCTTTCAATGTATCTGTTGTGAAGGCAGGATCATGTCGAAAAAGTAGACCTTCCGCCTCCAAGAACTCTTTGAACTCTTCCACTATTAGATTTTTCTGTGTTGATCTCTGGCAGACTGTCTTCGAGTTGGGTACACGATAGGCCTTCCGAAACTCCCGTGCTTGTTGCTGTAGTGTTGATGGTGTGTTCGAGTTCATTCTCTAGGTAGTGGATTGCTTTAATTAAGTCTTCTTTCTTACTGTCTTTATATCCTGCCCTGGCAATGTATTTAACTGCATTACCAAGGTGAAAGTTTAGATCGTTATCCCGAATAAAGTCCCAAACCTGGGCTTTACCTCTTTTGTAGTAGGCTGGTCCTTTTTCGTTTGTTGATCCTGTGGTGTTGCTGAGGTGGAAATAGTTGGCCATTTCTTTACTAGATTCATCATTGAGTTGGACAGAATAAAATTCTGATGTTTAAGTGCCATTATGACTGTCAATAGATCATTTCTCTCTACTTCATCTTGTGAAACAGAATCATAAAACTTCCTTAGTTCCAGATCTTGTTCCAGAGTCATCTCTGTTATCGGTTTTGGGAGTCCAGAGGATAGGTACTCGTCGCTTGTCATCATAATAATCTTTAGTAAGGATCTTTGCAAGGCGTGCATTCATCAATGCCATATCTTCATCAAGATCTTTAGCAGCGAACGCATCTTTAATTGTTTGCCAATTATAACCTGTCTTCTCAAACAACGCTACAGCACGTTTAATACCAATGCCAGGAACGCCGCTATAACCGTCGGTTGCGTCACCGGCAAGAGTCTGAATGTAATGCCAATTTCTACCATCAGTTTCGTTGATGAGTGTGTATTCTTTGAAGTCATAAAGTGGTCCTGGTATCTGTCTCATATCTTTATCTGGACTTACAATTACATTGCCAGGATATTTAGTAGCGTAGATGCCCATTGAATCATCAGCTTCTAGTTGAGGCATAATAATTACTTGGTAGTCATCGTGTAATGCTGATATGACTCTTTTGTAGCCACATGGCTTCTTTCTATTTCGATGCCCTTTATATTCGGGGAAAATTTTCTTCCTAAAATTATCAAAATGGGAGAAGAATAGTATGGCATCAGTAGCTTCACTGAATTCATCTCTAATCTTCATTATTTCATGTAGTACTGCCTTATAGGCTTCACTGAATCTACTGGTAACAAGGACTACATCTTCAGCCCAGTCTATCTCATCTTCTGCTGCTGCACAGCATTTGTAGACGATGAAGTCTGCGTCAATTAGTAGTTTCATTTTTTGTCATAATAGCTTTCAGTGCATTACTAATTTGTAGTAACTCTTCCCATGTAGCAGATCCTTTTATATTATTAGCTTTCCAAGAACAAACCAATAGATTATCTAGTGTATAACCTTTGCTAGAGTCTATTCTATCTAATGATTTAGCATCTGGAGCTCCTTGTCTGCCTTTCCTTCCATGTTTACCTGATTCAATATGCGTCCATCGGATAGGTATACCCATATATGGACATATATCTACATCTTTCGCTAATACATCTTCATAGGTTATAGTGAACTCTAAACCCTTTTCCGCAGCCCGTGTCGCAGCATCTCTCAACTGACTGAGACCAGGGTTCTCATTAAAATGTCTGCACTGCCTCTCAGCCATATGTTTTTTACAGTAGACTTGCATGCCTCCACCTGAACTTCCTCCGGGGCTGAAGTGATCATGAGGTAGCATTGCTTGGCAATCTGGGCACCACTTATGTGTTGGTGTATATTTATCAGTGTACTTCCGCCCATGTTCGTCCAGCTTTGGACTCTGCTGCAATGGGGATTCTGGTGTTGTAGAATTCTCCTGCTCTGGCGGCTGAGAATTCGAGGGTGAATTTAATGTCATTTACATACTTTGTTGTTGTTTGATATTGGAGTTCATCATGGATGAACGCTAGTTGAGTCGCCTCAAAATAAGGATGAGTGTGGATATAATCATTAGCGATGACCATCCATCTCTTAGCGATAACTCCGGCTGATGATTGAAGGCAGTAATTCAACGCTTTGTGTGATGAATCAACTTCAATTTTTCTTCCATCGATAGCCCGGATGAAACCCCGTTTTGACGCATCTTTGATAGCTTTAAGTAGTTTTGCAAGGCCTGGAATGGCGTCGATAAAAGCTCGACGAATCTCTTTACCTTTTGCTCTCGCCTGGTCCTCGGAAAGGCATTGTTCATATGATAGCCCAATTTTGATGTCTCCTGCTCCATATAGGAACGCGTATGTTACAGTTTTTACAAGCCTTCTAGATATTCCTATCTTGTCGGCGTTGACTTGATGGATGTCTCCGGTGAGTAGAATATTACTGTAGCGGCCTCCATCGTAAGGATGTATATAATGGGCGAGCATACGAAGCTCGATACCACTAAGGTCTGCACCCACCATGACTTTGTCAGGCGATGCAGTAAAGAGTTTCCTGAAGCGTTCATCTGATGGAACCTGGGATAAGTTTGGGTTTCTGTGTGCACATCTGTGCGTATTTGTTGCAACGGAGCAGTGATGATGTATCTTAGACTTCGTAACAAGCTTGAGCCATGCGTTGTTCCCTTCGGAAAGCATCCCTAGCTTCTTGGTCAAGTCCAAGCATTTGAAGAACATCATCGATATCTCCGTCCCAATCTCCTTTAAAATCACTTCGTCTATCACGGGTTTTCCGGTGGAGGTCATTAATGACGGTTTCCAGCCATAGTGTGTTGTCAGAATCCATGCGATGTGATCTCTTGATGTAGGGTTTAATTCTTTGAGTCTCGTAAAGGTAGCCCCTCGTATGTAGCCTTGTGTTCGGTTATCTCTTTTAGGAGTGAATTCCGTGCCTTGGATTTGAGGGTGCCTTTCTCGTAGTATTTTAACAGTTTCTTCATACTCTTTTTGGAGAGTCTGTGTAAGCTCCCATGCAGCTCTTTCATCAAATGTCCATCCATTTTCCTCCTGTGTTTGTAATATTTGTGCAACCTGATGTTCTAACGTGACCCAGTCAGGTATGGGTGGAAGTGGTCGCATAGTTTAGTTGTAACTTTTACGTCTTGGATACAATAGTCTTCCATCTCTTGACTCCATTCTTTCCAGTCAGTAGTCTTAGAGAATTCTCCTTTATACTCGCCAAGCCTGTATCCGTAGGCTTCGAGGGAGTGTCGTCCTTTCAAACGACTAGGCATGTCCTTAAACTTTGCTTTGTCTATATCTATAATTCTGTTATGATAGAGGCGAGAAAGAATAAGAGTATCAATAACAGTCCCAGTGTAATTGAAGAAGGGATAAAGCTTCCGAATAACTGGGATATCAAAACCAATGATATTATGCCCCACGATACTTTCAGCTTGTTCGAGGTACTGGACAGCCCGTACCACAGGCTCCGACATACCTTTACCAGGACATTCATCGTTATAACTGGTCGTCTGGTCAGTCTCAGTATCATAGATTGCAATGCAGTGGATCTTGGTAACATCATCTAATAGTCCGTCCGTTTCTAAGTCAAATACGAGTGTCAATTTCCTTTCCAAACATACGTCTTGTCTACGAATTGTGCTTTCTCAATCATCTCCTTTGTTGGTGGGTTTGGTTTGTTTAATTTATCTAAGTATGCATACCAAGGGTGTACATAATTAGAAGTCTGTAGCGGGGTTGAATTCTTCCTCAACTTCATGTTCAGTGAATCTGCAAGTGTTTAAGTCGTAAGTCAGTTCGCATGCTCTACCAGTTTCGCCGCTATAGCGATTCTTAAGGATTCGCACTGTAGTTGTATTGTCCTTAGCTGTGCGCTGTTGGTCACGTTCGAGTGCAATAACTGAGTCAGAGAGTTGTGCAATTGCTGCGCTTCCCCGTAGTTGCCCAAGAGTGACGCGGGCACCTTCCTCATGATTTCTGTCATTCTGTGTTCTTCGTAAGTGTGATACTAGAAACATAGCTATACCAGTACGTTCTACAAGAGAGCGTAACTTAGTCATAGTTGTATCAATCATCCTTCGTTCATCACCATCTAAACCAGACATAAGTATGGAGAGGTGATCAAGGAATATGATCTTAGTTTCTAGGCCAGTAGCAAGGTACTCAATTCGATTATAGATAATATCAGGATCAAAGCTGCCGAAACCATCAAATAGGTATAAATTCCATCTATCAATTGTTTCTTTGTAGGCAGATTCGAGTTCTGTTCGGTCATGTTCTCCTAAGTGTAATGATTTACCAAGGGCGGATGACATTAATCCGAGGGCTGTACGTCTATTACTTTCCTCAAGCGCCACGTAACCGACCCGTTCCCCGGCCTGGAGAAGGTGAGTACAAAGTTCTCTACAGAAGCTTGATTTTCCCGTTCCAGTACCTGCAGTAATCGAAATAAGCTCGCCAAGTCTGATCCCGTGCAGACGTAACTGTAATCCTGTGTAAGGGTACTCATAATCGCATGGTTTATTTGGTGTTGTTATTGCATCCAGCAGGGTCTTCGCATCGACAATACCATCTGGACGAAAGGGTTTAGCGTTCCATATGGCTTCCCGAATGAGTTCAGGTTTGCCAGCCTGTAACGCATCTGAAGGGTCCTTGAAGTTGTCCAGATGAGCGATCGAGACCTTGCCAGGTGGAAGGACGCTTGCCGCTGCCTTCGCAGCTTCACGGCCTGCCTCATCGCCGTCGAAGAAGAGGACAATCTCCTCGTAGCCTTGTAATAAGGGGATCTGGTGCTGAATATCCTTTTTTGCCCCTGCAGCACCGTGCGGTAAAGAGACCATGGGCCAGTTAGGCATCGCCTCATAACATGATGCTGCATCTAGCTCGCCTTCAGTAACAACAATCCGACGGCCACTATTAGGGAAAAGATGCTGGCCAAATAGAGTTTTAGTGGAAATTCCTTCATAGGTGAATACTTTCTTTTTTGATTTTACTTTCGCTCCCTGAAGTACTCCATCATCTGTGAAATAATGGAAGCGTAGGAGTTCTCCGTCTTTGTAGATTTTGTAGAACTCACAGGTTTTTTCGGAAATACCCCGTCGCTTAAGAGGGGTTGCATATCCTTGTAGGTAGACATCAGTTTTCATTTGATGAGTGTGGTTTTCTTTATCACCTCCGACATAATGGTGACATGCAAAGCAGTATGTATGGCCATCTGTATATACTGAATTAGCATCAGATGACCCACATTCTGGACATGGCTCATGTCTTATGAATTCAGATGAGCCATTCGAGTGGAATGTCATGGAAATGTGTCCATGGAATCTTGTGTTTATCGCACCATTGTGCATATGTAGTTTTAGATTTCTTACTTATCCTGTTATATGGTGCTTGGAAGACCATACGTAAGTCAAGATCAGGATTCTGTTTCTTGATTGTCTTGATCTTACGTCTGTCTTTAGCATCCCAGTACCCCTTACATTCTAATAAGACGTGCTTATTAGGTAGTATAAAGTCTGGGGTGTAATGGTGTTGGATCTGGTAAGCAATCTTAGTAGTTTCGTATTCATAATCAATACCTAAACTAGATAGTAGATCAGCTACTTGTTTCTCCAAGCCTGATCTGAACTTAGAAGTCTTCGTCGCAGGCTTTCTCAACAACTTCCTCCACTATTTCACTGAAGGCACGTCTGAACTCATACTTGAGATCTGACTTATCTGCTTTCATTCGAGTAACAGTAATAGGAGGTAGTTGGATAGTAGCTGTAGCTTCCCACAAACCTAACTCCTTGTTTCTAGAGCATGTAACTTCAACCATTAGAAATCATCTCCGTCATCATTAGTGTCAACAGGATCACCTGCTTTATAACCTTGAGTAGTACCGAATAGGTCAGCTACTTCAGTTTCATTTAGGTCAGCTCCACTAACACCAGCAGCGCTAGCTGTGGAGACAACCTGTACTCCTACTAATTTCAGTGATGTACCATAGGTAGTAGCATCCTTGAGAATGTAGGGTTTTTGGTAGAAGGCTAGCTTAACCTGACTACCTGAATAAAGAGGGATATCTAGATCAGTAATAGGTGTGCCTTCTGTATCGACAATAGGAGGTTTAGCTTCTGCTTTCCAGGAGAACTTAACCTTATACTTGCCTTCAGCTACTTCTTCCCAAGGCTCAGGCTTTAGCACTGAACGCTTAGGGTTCTTGAGTTTACCTTCAGCCCACTTAAGAGCTTCTACACGGTCCTCTTCAAGTGCATCACGCATATCACTATCTACAACAGCAGATAGAGAGTAGTTGTGAAACTTCTCAGAGGGTTTCATAATACATTGGAAGCCTTCTAGCGCGACAGGCTCATCAGTCTTGTGGATAGTACGGTTCATTAACAGAAAAAATAAGTTGAATCAATTACGGAAGACGGGTTTAAGTCTCCAATAATTGGGGGGTTTGTTTCAGCACCGATTTGTTTGGCAAAATCGGTAAGATAATCGTGCTCAGCAAAAAGGTACATGTAAGTCTCTCGGATGAGTTTGGATAGGATAGACATGTCTGTAGCACGAGACAGCACGCTATCATGAATAAGGGCGATAGGCGCATCGAATTTAATGATGGATAAGTGGAGTAGGCTAGCATCCAAACTATGAATTAGATTGGGTGCAGTAGCAGCTTTATGTCTACTAATATCTACTTCATCTGTATCATCAGTTGCAACACTAAGTTTACAACGACCTAGTAATTGTAGGTTGAGTATCTTTACATCTTTCTTCATTAAACGTTGATTGACTATGAATCCTGAAGGTGTAGACCATTCAAGTTCATCAACACCACGCTTAATGCATTTAGTCACTTCATCTTCAATCCATTTCATAACAGCCATAGGACCAGGAACAACTGTGTTCATAGCTCCCCTAACTGCCTTGACAATTAAAGATAAGTCATCCTTCTCTATCTCAACTCCCTTCTCCCTCAGTGCATCCCGTATATAGGATCTATTAGAGAAAGGTTTAGCGTTATAAGGTACTGTCATAACTGTACGCTTAACTACCTTCCTATCCATGAAGTATTGATACTCCTTAGGACAGTTAGGTTTAGCAGTAGCAGCTACAACAGCATAAGCATCTTGAGGTTCATCACTTGGTACTACATTCACTAACTTAGCAGTAGACTCATCTCTGGCTAATCCAGCCAGTATTTGTAAACCACTACAGGTAGCGTCTGTACTTATCATTAGTGATGTATAAGGTCTATCCTTAACTATTATACAGTGATAATACTCCTCACAAGCAGCTAAGAACTGCCAAGGCTCCTCTACATCCTCCCATTCAGTACGATTACCGATAGGATCTAATGCACAGGCACCGATGAGTGTGGAGTTATTCTTTACCCAATCAAGTCTCTCTTGCATAGTAGCCTTATCAAGACCATATGTAGTAGCTACTTGAAATGCTAACCAATCCTCAGAATCAGGTGTTAGATAAGCTGGTTCAGCAAATCGAATTAAACTTTTTCCAAAGTCTGTATCCTGAGGTGATAGGAAGGCAGGTATAGGATAGGCTCTACCTCGGTAATCGAATGACCAAGGGATATAGAATTGATCTACATCTTTGAACCTAACTGCTGCCTCCATTGTCATCCTAGTTCTACACGAGCGTTTAAACTCTTGTGCATTCCTATTCCTAACCTCAGCTGCAGCTCTACGGTAAGCCTTACGACTATCCTTGTTGTCTGCTATGTCTACAGGTTTAGGAGGTAATGGATGATCTATAATTGGAAGAAACTTACCAACTGCTATACCTCTCTTCTGCAATGTTTCAGCCACATCCAATATAAATGGATTGAGAGTGTAAGCAACCTTCTGTATATGATTGAGAAAAGTAAGTGGTGTTTCTCCCTGTATAGGTGTGTTATGTACTCTACGCACTAAATCGTGACCACACATAACCTCGTTCAGTAGATACCCGCCTGGTGTGTGATTAGTCCAATCGTTAGGTGGTATCAGCATAGGCCATGTCAAAGGACTGAATAACTCAGCATTAGCCATGACTTCATCCTTGATCTTAAGGAACTCAGGAGTAGGTACGACATAGTTAATTGTCTTCTTACCTATTCTCCGCTCTTCTTTCTCAAACCATCCACTTGTAGATAGTAAGCAATCAAGTAACCAACCTCCTAACTTAATTCTATTAGCAACTCCCCACGCAGTCCACTTCTTAACATCACAACGATTCATGAGTGTGGATATCACTGTGATCTTCTGATGTGTACCACATGCTTTATGCCAATAGTTCTTCTTTAATACATTAAGTAAACCAGGCGCATGTTCTTCATAATGTCTAATATGACATTCATCTTCAACTGCCTTACCTATACCTTCACATATCTTTGTAAGAGCGTTGCTGTTATCCTTATATCCGAATACCTTATCAAAGGTAATCTTACATGTAATAGCAGCAGCAGCATCAGCTTCTAACTGTGATACATAGTTCTTAATTAGTTTAAATTGATGACCTGTACCACGGCTTAACCTATCGTATGTAGTATACTCAATCTGTTCTATTACTTTAGGTAATAGCGTATCAATAGAGGCTATACCATACACAGACGCAGAGGAGTAATTACTCTCCTCAAGACGCCTTGTGTTATCTCGTAACCTCTTAAGGCCCTGCCTTATCTGATCACGTTCAAGTTGTACTTGTTCATCAATCTGTTGAGGTGTGGCCATTAGGTACGAGCAATTTGTTACGATCACACATGAGTTGAGCTTCAGCAAGTTGTAGTATCTCTTCCTTGTAAGGATGTTGATCTACGTCCTTGATTAATTGCTCTACTCGTCGGTTGAATGTAGTTTCATTCATATGTATCACCTTTGTACATTAGTTTTACTTCATCTTCATCAACAATAGTTATTTCAACTGTACTAGGATCACCCATTAGTTTATCGATCTTCTTTGTAGCTGCTGACCATCTCTTATAGCTGTACTCTTTCACTTTACCAGTGTCAGTACGTGTTCTAATGACGCAACAGTGAGTAGGTAAGATCTCCCAACCTAGAACTCTCCATTCCATGTACTCTTCATAACCAACATCAGGAAACATTTCAACAGGTGTGTCTCTATATTCCTTCCAGTTGTTAGCAAACAGTTTCTTCTTAGTCATTCAGTACTCCAACGTCTTGTAGTTCAGCACCTAGTTTCTTAGCTTGATCTTCTGCATCTTGTGCAGCTTGATGATGCTCATTAGCCATGACATAGAATTCATGACCATTAACTAGAGTAGCTTTGTAACGACGCATGAATGGTCCGTTTCCAGTTAGTGGCATTAATAATAACCTCAGTGAGTGTGTAGATACTTATTCTTGAAAGATTGGAGAGAAGCCTTACGTTGTTGTATTTTACGTGGAGACTTCTTACCTTTATCTTTACGCTGTTTAGATTGTCTAGGCGACATCTTGGACTGCGTAGACTGGTGCATAATCCCCTCCATGATGTTCAGCTGTTGTTGGACGTTCGATAACTTCCTCAGGATGACCCCATGCGTACTTAAGGTTATCAAGCACTGTAGTGAGTAACTTATACTTACGTTGAGCTGCTGTTAGATCTAAGCAGTTTTTAATAGTCTTGAGATAGTCAGGACCATGTACTTCTACAATGTAAGCATCAATTACATCAGCATACTCGTCATAAAGACGTGATGTACCATAATGGACTCGTGCCATAATAAATAAAGTAAGTGAATAGAAAGGGATATAATCCCTAAGCGAGTAAGCGGACTCGAACCGCTAACAATAGCTTGGAAGGCTACAGTTTTACCATTAAACTATACTCGCGGGAAAGCCCGAAGGCTTAAGCATCAGATTCCTCTTCATCAGAGTCATCATCAAACCAGTACCAATCATCTGGATATAGATTACCATAGTTAATATCACCATGGTATTCATCATCATGATTCATAGTAGTTTCTCAGGTAGAATGTACATCATCCAATAGATGAACATGATCACACAAAGGATGAATACTAAATCAATTGACATCATCAGTCTTAGCCTTTGTATCGTAGGATTTAGCAACAGCTTTGCCTACCTTATTGTAGACATTCACAAGTGTCTCAAGTCCTTGATCTATTGTAGGTTTGGATTTGTTATAAACCCAGGTCAAGTCCTTGATAAGTACTTGTATCTCATGGTTACTAATCTTAACTCTCTTCTTGATATCAACAATATACTCCTGAATAGGAATAACATTAATATCTTCAAGATCTGTAGTGATCAGATTAATAGTTTCATCAGATACTCTGAATGATTTGGTAGTGTTTGTCATAGGTGTTTAAAGCGCTTTAATTTAAGGGGTTATGAATCCCT
>Ga0310344_10000799_pt1 | contig 24441 bp, 23 predicted proteins | sample HC15DNA20200_MG_FD_203801 | JGI IMG/M metagenome (GOLD analysis project Ga0310344, IMG submission 203801) | Marine microbial communities from station ALOHA, North Pacific Subtropical Gyre - HC15-DNA-20-200_MG | ecosystem: Environmental > Aquatic > Marine > Oceanic | place: Pacific Ocean: North...
CAGATCATAATTATCTACGACCATATCCACTGAATGATTAGAATTTCCAGAGCACCCTCCTACATATGGATGAATAGATGGGATAAGGTTAGATATATCTCCCATATCTGTACTTCCTCCCGAATGACCATCTAGAATTAATTCTTTTTCATTAAAATTATCATTCAGATTTTTTTTGTATATCTCTAAAAGATCGTAGTTATTGTTAAGAGGCAAATAACCAGCAATAGTTGTTATTTTTACCTCCGCACCGGTAGCGAGAGCCCCCGCTTTGAGGCAATTATCGACTTTTTTATTTGCGTCTAAGATTGAATCAATTGATGCGCCTCTTATAAATGTTTCGATATTTACTTGGTCTGGCACGGCGCTAACCACGTTGCCTCCCTTAGTTATTATTGGGTGAACTCTTATATGATCTTCATCTTTAAAAGTTTCTCTCTGTGAATTAATAGCAGATATAGCTATATTTGCAGCGTTCAGGGCGTTGATTCCACTTTCGGGGCTTGCTCCTGCATGTGAGGCTATACCTTTGAATTCAATAAATTTTGCAACAAGTCCGTTATCAGTGCCCCCATAGGAGAATTTAATTTTTCTAGGAGTTGTATGGGTCATCATTGCTATATCTACATCATCAAAAGCGCCTAGTTTTATCATTTCTTGTTTGCCTCCGAGAAATTCGATATCTCCGCTTTTTCTTAGTTCGTTTCTCCATTGGATTTCTACAAATTCTTCAGCAGGAACTGCAAAAAAGGTTATTTTTCCAGATAGGTTATCAAGTATCTTTTTATCAGATAGGCCAGTTAATACTGTTAGCATGCTTCCTATTTGAGCATGGTGACCACAAGCGTGAGCCATTCCATTCTCTTGGTTTTCATGAGGGTGCCCAGGGACTGGAAGTCCATCTAATTCTCCGATAACAGCTATGTTTGGGCCTGGCTTGCCTGTGTCTAGGGTAGTTCTTATGCCAGTAATTGCTATTCCTGATTGAATATCTTTTTGGCCCAACTTCTCGAATGCTTTAATTACCTTTTCCGCAGTCTTAATCTCCTTGTATCCAGACTCTGCAAATTCTAATATTTCTAAAGAAACCTCTCTAGGAATATCTTTATTAGAATTAATATTCTTATCGCATATATTCTTCAAGTTCATGATTTATACTTTTAACAGATATCCATAATTTACGAAATATTATGAAATATAATTCATGATTGATATAATCTAAAGGTTAACTAAATATATTGGTATTATTTTCACTTCGATTTTCGAAAATAAATCCAAAAATCCCAACGAATTTTTTAAGGAGGGGATTATGAAAAAAATTAAATATACATTGTTGATCAGTGCTCTTTTTGCAATGACTGCTTTTTCATTCGCTTGTGCATCTGAAGATTCTTCAGAAGCATCTAGTAGCGGTGGATCTAGCACATTGCAACAAGTTCTTGATCGAGGAATGCTAAAGTGTGGTGTTAATGACAACTTGGCTGGATTTGGAGTTGTGGCTGCAGACGGTTCTTTCAGTGGTTTTGATATAGATTTCTGTAAGGCAGTAGCGGCAGCAATATTAGGAGATTCAAGTAAGGTTGAATACACACCTACAACTGCTTCAAATAGATTCGAAGCTTTAGGTTCTGGTGAGATTGATCTTTTGATCAGAAACACAACTTGGACTGCTAGCAGAGACAGAGAATTGAAGCAGGACTTTACTGCTCCTACATTCTACGATGGCCAAGGAATGATGGTTTATGTAGATAGTGGTTACAATTCAATTGATGACATGGAAGGCGCTACAATATGTGTTCTTCAAGGTACTACTACAGAATTAAACCTAGATGATAGGTTTACAGGTACTGGAATGTCATACACTCCATTAACTTTTGAAACAAATGATCCTTTGCAGGCTGCATTTGAGGAAAAAAGATGTGATGGTTGGACTACAGATAAATCTGGTCTAGCTTCTAAGAGGGCTAGTTTCCCAGCATCGGCTGGTGGACCTGAAGCTCTTAAAGTACTACCAGAGACATTATCTAAAGAACCTCTTGGTCCTTTGACTAGAGATAACGATAGTGAATTCTATGATGTTGTTCAGTGGGTTGTATTTGGAATGATGCAAGCTGAAGAAAGCGGAATTAATAGTTCGAATGTTTCTTCAATAGCTTCTAATCCTCCAAACCCAGGAGTTGCAAGATTGCTTGGAGCTTCTTTTGAAGGCGGAGAAGTTCAGGATTTCAGTTTTGGAATCCCTAAGGACTTCATGCAAAAAGTTATATCTCAAGTAGGTAACTATGGTGAAGTATATGATCGACACTTAGTTCCTCTTGGATTAGAACGTGCAGGTTCACTTAACGCAATGTGGACTGAAGGCGGTTTAATTTACGCACCACCTTTTAGGTAGGAATACTTTAAATTCATATAGTATGCCGGAGAGTTAAAAAAACTCTCCGGTGTACTATTTGTTTATTCAGAAGGTAAATAGTGAAAAGTTTTGTCGATAGCGTAGTTCAGTGGAGCAGGTTTCAGAGAAACCGTAATATAGTAATTCAGGCTGTTTTTTTATTTTTCGTGACTCTTTTAGGAGTTTATTTTTTTGTTAGAGCATCTGGACTAGAATTGAGTTTATCCCATTTTAGTAGCAGGGCAGGCTTTGGTCTTAGTCACACCTTTCTAGTTGATTACACAAGTAATGATAGCAGGTGGGTAGCTTATTTCACTGGAGTAGTAAATACGATAAGAGTATGTCTTGTAGCAATTTTTTTAACTACTTTATTGGGTACAGTTATGGGGGTAGCAAGACTATCAAAGAATTTTCTTACCTCTAAGATTGCTTGGACTTATGTCGAAGTATTAAGAAATACTCCCCTATTAATTCAAATAATATTTTGGCAGATTGTTTTTCTCCAATTACCTCAAATATCAGAAGCCATTACCTTTGGAGACACTACTGCTATATCTAATAGAGGAATACTGCTTCCTTGGATAAGTGATAACGGAAATGCTCAGATATGGTTTATTTTTTTAGGTATAGTGGCAGCTGGATCCTTGTATCTAAGTTATTTTTTAAATAAAAGAGAAGATGTATCGGGAAAATCTTTTTCTATATTTGGCAACAGATTAAATGGTAACTTAGTAGGGATTTCTTTATTTGTGATAGTTACCATTGTGACCTATTTTGCATTTGGAAGGCCTGTCAGCATGGACATACCAGAGATTGCTCAAAATAATAAAGGCACCTGGATGCAGTCAGGTGGATTTGATCTAAGCCCTGAATTTGCAGCCATACTTTTTGCGCTTGTTATTTATACAGGAACATTCATCACTGAAATAGTAAGAGGGAGCATTCAATCTTTATCAAAAGGTCAAACAGAAGCTGCCCAAGCAATAGGGTTAAGTAAGTATCAAGCTATGACTTTGGTAATACTTCCTCAGGCATTAAGATCTATAATCCCTCCTTTAACAAATCAGTTTTTAAATTTAACTAAAAATTCAAGTCTTGCAGTGGTTATAGCTTACCCAGATCTGTTTATGGTTTCTAGGACTATTATGAATAACTCAGGACATGCTTTGCCTGTATTTTTCTTAATACTATTAACTTATTTGTTCTTAAGTCTTTGTATTTCATTAGTTATGAATTTGATTAATCGTAGAGTTACTAGGATTGGTGCGTAATGACTACTCCTAAGATTAACTTTAAAGGAATGAGAGATTGGACTATTGATAATTTCTTTGGTTCTAAACTTGGTATTTTGCTAACCGTATTTTCTACTATAGTTATTACTTACTTTATAGTAAGCATGGTATCTTTTCTTTCTTCCGCTGAATGGGAAGTGGTAAATACAAATAGAAGATTGCTCCTCTTGGGCAGATTGCCAGAAGAAGATACTTGGAGAGCTTGGCCTATTTTATGGTTGTTTTGCTCTATTTTCTGTTCTTCTATTGGGGCTTGGGGAAATCCTAAAAAAAGAGAGTTGTTACTACTTCTGTTAGCTTTCTTGATGCCAACCGCTATATTTTTTAGCTCGACATATATAGTACATATATTAGCAACAATATTAATTGGATCAGTTGCATATATTAGTTCAAAAATTATCAGAAGAACTTCATATATAGAGATCCTTAAGAAAGCCTTAATATCTCTTTGGATACTGATTATTCCTTTATCATTTGCTATTTTGATTGTTGGAGATGGGCCACAATCTAATCTTTGGGGAGGATTTTTACTAAATATATTATTAGCATCAGTAGCTGTTGTGGCAGGATTTCCGCTAGGCATATTAATGGCAGTGGGTAGAGCTACTAAATTACCTGTTATAAAAACGGTATGTACCGTATACATAGAAACAGTTAGGGGGGCTCCTTTAGTTGGATGGCTTCTTTTGGCTTGGTTTGTTTTGCCAAAATTTTTACCTGACCTTTTTGGTTTAAATGATCTTAGCGTTGTAATTAGAGCAATGATTGTATTGTCATTTTTTGCAAGTGCTTATATTGCAGAAGTTATAAGGGGTGGTCTGCAATCCATATCTAAAGGGCAATTGGAAGCAGCAGATGCTTTGAATTTAGGATACATTGATAGGATGAGGATTATTGTGCTTCCTCAGGCAATAAGGGTTGTTATACCTGCTATTGTAAGTCAGTTTATTGGCTTATTTAAGGATACTTCTTTGGTTTTCATATTAGCACTTACAGATCTGTTGCAGGTAGGTAGAATCATACCAGAGCAAGATCCTAAATTTTTTGGAAAACAACTCGAAGCTTTGTTAGTTGTAGCATCATTATTTTGGGTTGTTTCAGTGGTTTTATCTAACTTAAGTTCAAAAATTGAAAAAAATCTTGGTATAGGAACAAGATAAGGTATAAAGTATTAGGAGATAGATATGAAGAAGAAAATAGGTAAAGAAATAATTTCTGCTGAGAATGTTGTAAAGAAATTCGGCGATTTTGAAGCTTTAAAAGGGGTTACAGCGAAAATTTTTGAAAAAGAGGTGGTGGTTGTTCTTGGTCCTTCTGGATCTGGAAAATCAACTTTTATCAGGACTATAAACAGGCTTGAGCCACATAATTCAGGAAAAATAGTTGTTGATGGTGTCGAAATTAATGATGATGTTAAGAATCTTCAAAAAGTAAGATCTAATGTAGGCATGGTATTTCAGCAGTTTAATTTATTTCCTCATCTTTCTGTATTGCGAAATGTAACCCTAGCCCCCCAAAAAGTTAAAGGTTTAAGCAGAACTGAAGCAAATGATGTTGCTATGGCTCTTCTTGAAAGAGTAGGTATTCCTGAGCAAGCTGAGAAATTTCCATCACAATTATCTGGAGGTCAGCAGCAGAGAGTGGCAATAGCTAGAGCTTTGGCGATGCAGCCAAAAATTATGTTATTTGATGAACCTACATCCGCTTTAGATCCTGAAATGATTAAAGAAGTTTTAGAAGTAATGACAGAACTTGCTGAATCAGGCATGACAATGATTTGTGTAACCCATGAAATGGGGTTCGCAAAGAGCGTTGCTGATAGATTCCTATTTTTTGATGAAGGTTTGATCGTTGAAGAGGGGACTCCAGAGCATTTCTTTAAGAATCCAAAAGAAGAAAGAACTAAGTTATTCCTAAGTCAGATATTATAGTGTAATCTCATTTGAGTGTTTTACTAATTTGTTGTTTTCAAAGGAAATTTGATTAATAGGATTTTTAGTTTTATTGAAGAAAATAGAAGATGGGGAGTTTTCTTTACGCTTTTTTTTTCAGGTAGTTTTGTTATTGGTATAAATGTTTATTCTTTTGGACTTTTTATTGAGCCGCTAGAAAAAGAGTTTGGCTGGACAAGAGAGCAGATTAGCCTAGGGTATTCTCTTAGTTTTGTGAGCAGTTTATTTGCTCCATTGGTTGGAAAACTAATTGATATTAAAGGAAGCAAGATCTTTTTGGTTTCATCTATTTTCTTAGTTTCAGCTGGATTCTTACTAAGACCTTTAATGACAGATTTTTCTCACTGGATAATATTAAATTCTATGGTTTTTGCAGGATATCCTGGAGCACTAATGATACCTGCCGGCATACTTATACAGGTTTGGTTTCCTGAGACAAAGGGTAGAATGATGGGTCTCGCAACAGCAGGGCATAATTTTGGCGGACTGATTATGCCTATTGTTACTTTCATATTACTTTCATATTTTGATTGGAAAGTGTCATATTTTGTTTTTGGTATTCTAGTATTCCTGTTAGGAATTTTTGCTTTGACAGTAGTTAAGAATAAACCAAGCAACCTGAACGTTAATAGTGAGGTTACTAATAATGATGGGTTTGAATTTATGTCAGCTGTAAAAACAAAGCAATTTATAACTTTAACCCTTGGAATTACATTTGCTTGCTTTACATATAATGGAATAATGCCCCAAATGGTGCCTCACTTAACTACTGAAGGATTAGGGTTGGCATCAGCAACTTTTGCAATGACATATATAGGTGCCATGGGAATTCTTTCAAAAATTATTTTTGGAAGGTTTAGCGAAAAATATTCTTCTTTATACTTAACCTGTTCATCTGTCTTTTTGCAATCATTAGCTCTTTTAATCATTCTTATGGCTCAGGGAAACATAATAGGAATATGGTTAGGAATTATAATTTTTGGTATGGGGTTTGCAGGCTTAGGAGCAATGATTGCTTTGAATATAACTGAATGCTTTGGGCTTAAATCATTAAGTACAATTTGGGGAACTCTATCATTTTTTGGAATATGGGCGACATTCTTGGCACCTTGGATGATGGGAAGGATTTTTGACTCTACCTCATCATATAGGCTTGGCCATTTAATAACTATTGGAATATTTTTGTTGGCCATATTATTTCTTTTATTAACGAAATACTTAAATCATGGAGAAAATTATCTATTTAAGAAAAAATAATTTATGAACTAATTTATAATTAATCTTGATAGCATATTTTTACAATTTTCGATAGGATCCCATGCTCCAATTACTTTTTCAGATACTTCGCTGGGGCATAAAACTATAACATTCCCAAATATTACGTAGTCGAGATATTTAGACCTATTTTTACTTGTACCAAAAGGGCCAACGAATCTTCTATCTTTAACGCCTTCTTTCCATGTTGCGTCAGCTTTTTTTATTATCGCATCTTCTCCAGTTGCCTCTTCAGCAAAAAAAGTTCCAGAAGATTTTGCTATCTCATTTGAAGGGTAAAATCTGAGTTCAAATTCTCGTCTTTCGTAATCACTGGAGCCCCAGAACCCATAGTAAGCTTCTATTGCATCTGGAAGTTCAGAAATATCATATTCTTTATTTATCTTAAAACTTATATTTATAAAATCATCTATCGAAAAGTTAAGAGTGTCGTAACTTCCATCAAAAATATTTATTTCAAGACTCTCTTCTTTTGATGTTTCTGAGCATGAAAATAAAAAAGCAACTAATAAAGACAATAAAAAATATTTTATATTCATTTTTTTGTTAATTTAATTTTATTTATTTTCTATAATTAATTTTGATAGCATATTTCTGCAATTTTCAATAGGATCCCATGCTCCTGTAACTGCAGTTGATTTTTCACTTGGGCATAAAACTATAACATTTCCAAAAATTACGTAGTCGAGATATTTGGGCATTGGGGATCCGGAAAAAGTAACACCAGACCTGTCCTTTATGCCTTCTTTCCATGTTGCGTCAGCTTTTTTTATTATCGCATCTTCTCCAGTTGCCTCTTCAGCAAAAAAAGTTCCAGAAGATTTTGCTATCTCATTTGAGGGGTAAAATCTGAGCTCATAGGAAAGTCTTTCAAAACTATCTTCTGCCCAGAATCCATAGTAAGCACTTTCAGCATCTTTTAATTCTTTTACATTGTATTCTTTGCTAAATTTAAATCCTATATTTTTGAAAGAATCGCTTGAAAAAATATTTGAATCATAACCCCCATCAAAAATATCTATCTCAGTTTTTTCACTATCTCCTGAGCAAGAAATTAACAATAGAATAGATATTAAAAGATATCTAACCTTTATAAATTTTAACTTTATCTCCATTCTTTATTATTCCTGTTGATTTCACTGTAGATATTAAACCTCTTTTTCCTACAATTAGTTTTAGAATCCTGTCATCTATTGAGTTTAGAGTTGAGCAAGGTTGATTCTGACCATTTATTTGGAGTATTACTCCTGACCCTATTTCCATAATATACTCGTCATTAATATCACTTAAGTCTCCAAATCCATGTATTAGAATATTTTCACCAAGACTTCCTGGAAATACTTTTTCACCTATATTTTTATTAAGAAAATCAATTGTTTCTTGGGCGATTATAGTTATTTGTCTATCCAGATTATTTTTTTTTGCATGAAAATTTGTTTTTCCAGAGTGGTAATCACCCTTAACTCCATACTCATAAATTTCGACTGCTTCTTGAGGTATTTTAGGTATTCCGCCCTTATCACTAGAATTAACAGAGATTACTTTTCCGACTATTCCTCTTTTAATCTTATCCATCTGATTTAAAATTTAACAAATAACTAATGATTAGTGAATTTCTAATCTTATAATTTTTTAATTACTATCTATTTCAATTATTTTGTTAGCTGAGATCTTTCCTGCTTTTGAATCCATTCCCAAAGGTCTGCAAAAATCAATTATGAACCTCTCTCTCTTTTTTAAGAACTCTTCATCTTCTGTTAAATTTATTATTTGATTTATACAATCAATTTCTGAGTCGGTTGTTATGAGTAGGTCATAGTCTAATATTGTTTTGAAATGATATGTTGCAAGTTGATTTTTATAAAATTCTGGTTTAGTTATTGCAAAGCATTTCGTGCCAAGTATCAGAGAATCAACCATTGCAGTCGTATTTATTCCAATAGTAGCGATAGAATTTTTGATGGTCGATATCATTAATTCTTTAGATTCTTTCGTGTCTGGTAAATCTCCATTTTTTGGTATTACATTGATGTCATATTTTAGTTTTCTAAATTGTTCGTAATTAGCTCCATGAGGCCTAACGACAAGATCAATATTATTCTTCTTAAGTTCTTTGTGGAGATTCTCTACAACCATTGTTTCGTCTCTTGTAATATTCTGAGATGACCCTAAATAAGTTACATAAGGAGCATCAAGTTTTAGGTTACTTTTTAAAATACTCTCGTTTTTTTCATCGAACCACTTATCCATGAAGGGAGACCCAGTAATAAATATGTTATTCACAGGAATACTGTGGATTTCTTTAGCTTCTATCGAGTGCTGCTTGTTCCATACTAAGAAAAGATCTGGAACTTCATGATATAAGCCTCTCGCTGTGAGATTATCCCAACTCACAACTTGCATAACAGTTTTAATACCTAATTTTTTCCCTGCTTTTATGTAATCAATTTCTGAAGAGAAATTGTTATAAGTAGATGACCAATTTGCTCCAACTACTACAATAGTTGAATAATTTTGAGACTTTATAAAATCAATTATATTTCTTGATTTTGGAATTATTCTTTCTAGGAATTTAAGGATTAGTCTAAAAAAGGGGAGTTTAGTGAATATAATGGAAATAATAGGACTAGTCAGTAGGTTCCTAGTTATTTTTGGTGTACATCTTTTTTGGGCTTCAAAGAATGTTCCATCATCTCTTCTTCTTATGTAACTAAGCAAGTTTAAAGTTTCCCTAACTAAAATTAATGGCTTTACCCAAATATCTTTTCTGCGAACCCCCTTTTTTATTTTTATTTTTTCAGATTCTCTAATTAATATTTGTTCATTGCCGTTTTCAAGATTTTTAGCAATTAAAGTTTTCTCGTTATCTTTTCCAGCAATTTCATATTTTGTTGACCCAGAAATATTTTCTTTCATGATGCATATATCTACTCTATAATTTTTGGCTATGAGTTCATTGATGATAGTTTCTGAATAACTGTAGATAGAAGCATATTTCAATATGTATAAGATATTTTGCATTATTTGATATAAGAACTGAACTCTCTTAAAAAGTACTCTGTATTAAGAAGTTTCCATTCTAATGCTATATTATTTTCTAAATTAAGATCTGATAAATTTGTTATTTCTAGAAAATCTTCTGTGATTTGGAAGTCGGATATAATTTTTTTCATACTCTCATTTGGAAATCCTGAAAAACCTTGCTTGGGTTTTAATAAATCTGGACTAAAATTCTTTTTAAACAAACTTTTTATAAGAGGCCTAGTGACACCTTCTTTGTTTGAAGACCTATTATTTATCTTATAAATTGCTGGAGTATGTAATGCAAGTGACACAATATCTTGAGAAAGAAAAAATCCTCTTGATTCTACAGATGACATCATGCTCATAGTATCGGATGCACGTATTCCAACTGATTCAAGTTGTATTGTGCTATCTAGCATTAGTATTGACTGAATTGTGGCTTCATTTGGACTGAAATCTTCAAATAATTTGATAGCACTATTCCATGCATCTTTAGATTCATCGCTTAGATTTCTGGTGTCCCAATTATTAAACTTAATTCCAATGTCTACTACACCGCTATATATACTAGGGTTGCTTTCAGGTAAATTATGATATTCATCTAAAGTTTTATAAAACTCATATCCCCCGAATAATTCATCACCCCCATCCCCAGTCAATAGAACTTTAGAACCCTGATCGTTGACTTCTTTAGCCAGAATCGCTTGAGAAATAAATGAGTGTGTTGGAAGTGGCATACAGATGGACTTATATGAATTTTCTATGAAATCTCCAAACAAATCTTCTGTAACCATTTTAATATGAATACGACTATTAAAAAATGAATTAAAATTGGTAATCTCTGAAGCAATAGAATCTTTTTCAGGAAATTGGAGGCAGATTAATTTAGGCTTTAAATCTGAATTTTCGTATACATATTTACTTACTAATGATGAATCTAATCCTCCGCTTATAACACTGAAATAATCAATTTCAGGTGATATAGTTTTAGCATTTTCAGAAAAAATATCATTTGTATTTTCTAATAATTTATCAAGAGGTTTTTCCATATTTTTCTTTAAAGTGTCGGGATTGAACCAGTCTGAGAACGTGTATCTTTTATTAACTTTAACTTTAAATTCATTTAGTTCTATTGTTTTTAAACTTCCAGGCAAATATGTTTTAAGGTTTTTATAAGCCGTGTTTTTTCTTGTAATCAAATGTCTTGTAAAAAAATATTCCCTCAAAGTGTCTTTGTCTATGCTAATATCTTGGGCTATCTCCAGAATTGGCCCTATTTGAGAAGAGACAATGAAAACTGACTCATCTTCATATTGATATAAAACTTTTTCACCTACTATATCTCTGGCAATCGTAAGATTATTTTTTTTTGAGTCGAACACAACATAGGCGAACATGCCTTTTAAACTTTCAAAAACTTTATCAGGTCCATTCTCTTCATGGAGATTAACTAATGTTTCAGTATCTGTTTTAGAAATATTGGTCCTGTTGCCCAATGATTTTTTTTGAAGTTCTTTGAAGTTATAAATTTCACCATTGAATAGAATTTCATATCTTCCACTTTGAGAAGTAGTATAATTTAAATTATTTTGAGGATTCCCGGTAATAGATAATACTGTTTGAGATAAAAAAAGTTTTCCATTAAGTTTGAACCTTGAAAAATTGAAATCAGGTCCTCTTGAAAATATTTTTTTTGATGCTCTGGAACAAGAATTTTCATCTAAAGTTCCCTTTTTAGCAAAGGCTACCAGAATTCCACACATTCAATAATCCTTGTTAATTAAAAGGTTTTTAAAGTTATTATACAGTTTAACTGTAATTAATTTGATTATTATATCTATATCCAAAAAAAATGAGTTTATTTTTTAATAGTTCACAATTATAGATTTAACAAATAATTAATATAATTAACAAATTTTGAAATATTAATCGGTTATATTTACAAATGCATCCTGAGAGTTCTGGTGTCTCTTCTCTCGATAACCTCTTATCAGTTCTCTCAGGACAAATGAATTTATTTATGTCACTTGTTGCATTTTTATAGGATAATAAGGATATGAAAATTAAATTATTTACTATTATTTTATTAATACTTACATTTTCTTGTGGAAACGCAGAAACTAAATTAGATGAAGATAATATTTGTGACTTATCTAATGGTGAGAGAGTAGAAGATGGTTGGTCAGGTAATGACAAAGGAAATAATTTTTGTAATTCATGTGAATGTATGAGTGGAAATCTTGTATGTACAGAAATGGCGTGTCAGGTAGATACACCAGAACCAACACCAGAACCAACACCAGAACCAACACCGATTAAGAAAAATAGTTCTGGAGAAATGAAATACAATCATCCTAAGATTACAGGAGAAGTTGAAGAAGTTGGAAGTTTGATTGATGAATTAGTAACAGCGACCTCAAACTCTGAAAATAAATTTACTATTTTTCTTAAAGCCCTAGAACTTACAGGAATGGACGAAGAAATTACTTCTTTAAAAGAGATGACCATTTTAGTGCCTCCTGATAATGTATTTCTTTCAAAATTTAATGAAGCAAACTTAAATAATTTAATTACCGATATTGATTTATTAACTCAAATAATTAAATCTCATCTCTTACCTTATGAATTCAAAGAAAAAAATATGAAGAAGTTTTCTCATTTGGATACATTTACAGGAAGTCTAAAAATAGAGGTTATTAATAAAAAGATAGTGATTAATGAGGGAATATATGTAACATCTGCAGATAACGAAGTGACTAATGGATTTTTTCATATAATAGATTCAATTATTATGCCTGAAGAAGATATCTATGGTAGCCAATCTAATAACTCTTCCGAAGATATTAAATTAATTACTCTCTCTGAAATAATTGAAAAAAATTTGTTAGTCGATAATTTAGTCAGAGAAGATGTTGAATATAACTTCAGTCCTGATTTTACTCTAAAAATACAATTAAATAATGATGGAAATTATTCTGGAAAATTTTTATGTAACAATATTTTTGGTACCTATAACTTATCTGAAGAAGGATATTTAAAGATTAACCAAGGGGGATCAACAAAGATGTTCTGCATTCCTCCAGATGATAATGTTGAAATGAACACTCAAGAAATTTGGGAATTTTTATTAAATGAAGATATCGAGATTTTTTCTTCAGATGATAACATTAATATCTATTTTAGATCCTCGTCAGGTTATTTATCATTAAAAGAAAATTAGTACCATAAGATTCCTGTAAAATTAGTACCTAATGCTATATCTGAGCCCAGAGCTAGCCCCAAAAGAATACTTAAGGATCCAAAAATTCCAATCACATAATTGCTAAATCTATTAGAATTAGTAAACCTAAAAGGCAAAGCTAATGCTAACGTCATTATTGACATAGACAGCATTGTTCCAATTGAAAAAAGTAATAAGAATATAAACCCAGTTAATATACTTGGGCTAGTAGGAAGAATTGCTAACATTACAGCAGCACTTCCAGCCATTCCGTGAATTAATCCAATAATAAAAGATTTTGGCCTAAAGAATGGGAATAGGGTGAGGAATGGATGATTTTTATCGTGATGATCATCCTCATTATTTTCTTCATGAGAATGAGATCCATGTAAGTGTGTATGTTTTTCTCCATGGTCATGAGAATGTATGTGCATTGAGCCATTAAATATCTTCCAGAAAACTTGAAGGCCTAACATAATCAGCATTATCGCTACCCCAAATTCAAAATAAATTGATACAGATTCGTATATATTCATTAAAGTTTCTTTAAGAATTAAAATTAAAGTTCCTAATATTATTAAAGGAGTTGAATGACCAAGTCCCCATGAAAAACCAATCCATAATGATTTGAAAACATTTTTATAATTCCTTGCCATAGTAGAAACAGCAACGACATGATCTCCGTCTGTCGAGTGAGAGAATCCAAGAATTATTCCTAGAAATAACGCAGAAATAACTCCTGATAGTTGTATTATTTCGTGATCCATAATATTTAATATAGTTTTTTTAATTATACAACGGATTAAACATTAATAATGTATTATATTAACATGAAAAGTGCATGGGCAATTAGAGAAATAACCGATGAAGTTATAAAAACTTCAAAACAATTAGGTGTTGAAAATATTATCCATTATGGTGGCCCTGGCATGAAAAAGCATTATAACCCACCTATTGAGACTTTCGAGGCATATAAAAATATTGTTAGTAAATTAAAATCAGAAGGTTTAAATCTAGTTGGTGTAGAAAGCGGATTTTTTATAGATCCTTATTATTGGGATGTTGTTACTGGTGGCCCCAAAAGAGATGAATTAATTGAAGACTTGATTTCACAGATAAGAGATATGGCAAGGGCAGGAGTGCCAATATTGGGTTACACATGGATGCCTTTAGGTCCTATAAGAAGTGAACCTAAACGGATTAGAGGCGACGCCTCTGGCACTGCATTTGATATTAAAAGCAATAATATTGAATTAGCCGGAAAGAATAATATTAAAATCGAACATACTGATTCTTTTCCAATAAAGAATGTTTCTCATCTTACAAAAGAAATTTTATGGGAAAATCTAGAATATTGGATCAAAGCTGTTACTCCTGTAGCTGAACAGGAAGGTATAAGATTAGGTATACATCCCGATGATCCGCCAGTAGATGAGTTAGGGGGCGTTCCTAGAATAATGACAAACTTTGATGCATTTAAAAGGCTTATAGAAATATACCCTTCAGACCATAATGCAATAGAATTTTGCCAAGGAACATTTTCAGAAATGGATGAGGATATATATGAGATGATTGAATATTTCGCATCTAGAAACAAAGTTCTATATGTTCACTTTAGAAATGTATCGGGGCCTACACCTAATAAGTTCCATGAAGAGTTTATAAATACGGGATATGTAGACATGGTAAAGGCAATGAAGATCTATAAGGATGCAGGATATCAAGGGTGCTTTATGGATGACCATTGCCCTGATATTTATAATGATGAAGAGTTCCCAGGAAACTTAGGTGGATATAGATCTAGGATATTCGCGCAAGGATATATTCAAGCATTATTGGATTCAATTAAATGAGATATACGCCATCTACAACAAGAATTGCAGTAATAGTTACATTATCTATTTTGGTAGTGACAATAGTTATGGTGGGTTTAACTTATTTAATAAACTCTTTAGTTATACCTGGATCTTAATTTCTTGGAATAATCGTATCGACGAATATTTTTAAACAGAGATCCCAATTATACTTTTTTATACTACCAATAATATCCTCTTTGTTGGTCTTTAAAGCTTCGCCTATTGCTAAATTAAGATCCTGATCATAAAAACCCGACTCATCTTTCTTGATTATATCTATGGGGCCGTTAACTGGAAAAGCTGCAACTGGAGTACCGCAAGCCATAGATTCAATAATCGTATTTCCAAAGGTATCATTAACACTTGGGAATACAGAACAATCAGCAGTAGAATAGTATTTGGCGAGTTCCTCTCCAAACTTATAACCAGGAAATATTATATTTGGGTAATGTTTTTTTAATCTTTCTTTGATAGGGCCATCACCCACAATTACAAATTTATATAAATCTGAGTTTTTACTAAGTTCACAAAATGAATCTATATTTTTTTCTTTACTTACTCTTCCAACATAGATGATAATTTTTTTATTACCATCTGGGTCAATTTTTTGCCTCAGAGCATTATCAAAAGACGGTTTGAATATATTTCTATCTATCCCTCTTGTCCATTCAACTAGATTGGCGAACCCTCTCGAATTAAGATCTTTCTTCATAGTTGGAGTGTTAACTAAAATTTTAGATGATGAGGCATGGAACTTTCTAATAATTTTGTAAGTTATGAATTTCGGAATTTTATATAGTGTCCAAAGAAATTCTGGAAATTTTGTGTGATAACTAGTAGTGAATGGTATATTATTTTTATTACAATATTTCCTCGTGTGCCAACCCAAAATTCCCTCTGTTGCAACGTGAATATAATCTGGATCTATTTTGTCTATCCTTTCCTTAATTGCCCTGTATCCGACAATAGGCAATCTTATTTCTTTGTAAAATGGCCAAGCAAAATTTTTAAACAAAAACGGATGTATTATTTCAAAATTTATATTCTCATTTTTAGCATGATTGATAAGGTTCTTCCAGGTTGTCACTACGCCATTAACTTGAGGTGTCCATGTGTCTGAGACTAAGAGTACTTTTTTCATTTACTCTAAATATATAATTTCAGCATTGAAATCTAGTTCCAATCTAATATTATCATCAACACTTAATACAATCGCAACTCTAGGAATATCCATGTCGAATTTATCGAATTTAAAATTTGTTTTTGCCAATCCTTTTATATTATTGCCATTAAAGTTTACGGTTGTATTCCAAGAGATTTGATTTGTGACTCCGTGTGCTGTCATATCGCCAATAATAATAATTTCGCCCGTTCCATTTTTAGGAACAGGCCAAGTCAAGTTCTCAATTTTTGTAACAACAATCTTTGCTTCGGGATACGTATTTGTTTCAAGGCTTTTTCTTGAAATATATCTATCTCTCCTGCCATTATCACTTTTAAGAGACTGAACATTAACAATAATAATTGATTTTTCACTAATAACATTTCCATTTTTATCTAGAGAGATTGATCCATTAATTTCATTGGTTTCTCCAATTGCATCAATAGGGAAATCAAGATTTGCTAATTGCTCTCTAACTAAATATCTAGCCGTAGATTCTGATAGAAAATTCACTTTTAAATAAACACCAGAGTCATTATTTGAGTTAGTTAAAACTTTTTGATTAATTTGTTTTTGCTCATTATTATTTTCGGTTTCTGGAGAAGAGCAAGAAACTAATATAAAGAGTAAAATGATGTAGGAGATTATTAATTTGAATTTCATAAGAATATATTAACAAACAAAATAACTTAAGTTGAAAAAAATTTATAAAGTAATAGGTATGACATGCCAAGGTTGTGCAGATAGTATTAATAATGCATTATCGTCCAAAGGGTTTACTATTACTTCTAGTGTTAACTTTGGTAAATCAGAATTAACTTTAGAGTCGAACAAAGATATTACTTTGAGTGAAATTAATTCTGTAATTAAAGAATTAGGAAACTATAAAATAATTAATATCGATTCTAGTTTAGTTGATAATTTTATCGAATTTATTATTTCTAAGAAGACTTTGCTGGTTGCATTATTAATAGTTTTACTTTCATCTATATTGATTCAAGTTCCTTCAGGAAATTTCTTATTAGATAATTGGATGATTTCTTATATGGGAATATTCTTATTAATTTTTTCTTTTCTTAAATTAATCGATATAAAAGGTTTTAGCATCACCTTTTCTAGATATGATATGATTTCAAAAATTATTCCAGGTTTTGCAATTATTTATCCTTTCTTGGAATTAGTTTTGGCATTATCTTTTCTTTCTAAATCTTTTTTATTTATTGCCTATTTATTAACTTTGATTTTTATGACATCCCAATTCATTGGCGTCTTTATATCACTCCAAAGAAAAGAAATAATAAGATGTGCTTGCATGGGATCGTCAATTAATTTAGAGATTTCATATTTAACATTATTTGAGAATTTTATAATGATAGTTATGTCTTTTTACATGATTATTAGATTAGTATAATTTGCCATGAGAAGATATGAAGTAGATTCTATAAGATCAATCGCTTTAATACTGCTAATTTTTTACCATATTATCATTTCATTTATTCCAGAGACTAAAGGAATATTTTTTATTGTGAATCCTGACAAATTAGATTTAGGTGTTGGTTTATTGACGATTTTATCTCAAGCATTAAATATATGGAGAATTCCTATACTCTTTTTAATTGCAGGAATGGCTTTTTATTTTTCTTCTAAAAGAAGAGATAACGCACAATTGATTAAAGAAAGATCAGTTAGAATACTAATTCCATTATTTTTCTGTAGTATTTTTATTACTCCAATTTATTTTTTTATTTTCGCAAATTTTTATAAAACTAATTTTCAATATTGGCCAGCTCCTGCTTACTTATGGTTTTTAAATTCCATTTTTTATTATTCCTTATTTGCCCTGCCAATAATTTCTTTAAAAAAAACAAATGCTAAAGTTTTCAATATTTTTAATAGATTATTAAAAAATAAATTCAGTATATTATTTTTGTTTTCTATCCCAATGATATTAATTGCTGGAATATTTAACCCAGAATCTTATCCGAACTTTGTAAATTTTGCAGGACTTCCTCTTTTGCCTGTCGCGGATTTTAATATCCATGGATTCTTTGTGGGGTTGGTATGCTTTTTAATTGGGTTTCTTTTAGCATCTTCTGAAGATGTATTTTGGAATTCAGTAAGAAGTATAAAATTTATTACATTAATTCTCGCTAATATTTTATTTTTGCAGAGATTATTTCTTTATTTATTACCTGTTTGGGGAGGAAATCCTGGAGAATATTCATTAGTTGTGAGCAATATGCTAACAGCTTTTGAGGCAGTTTGTTGGATGCTATCTCTTGCTGGTTTTGCTTCTTCATTTTTAAACAAAAAAAATCGTATCTTAACTTATATGACGGCAGCGATATTTCCTATGTATATATTTCACCTGCCCGTTCAGCAATTTCTCGCGGTTTATATTTACCCCCTAAAACTTGCTCCATCTTTAAAATTAATATTAATGTTTTTTCTAACCACTTTAATATGCATACTTCTTTATGAAATTGTAAAAAGACTTAAAGGATTTAGAGTTGTTTTTGGGCTAAAACCCTAATTATTCGGGTAGGGCAGATGAAATTTTCTCTACAAAATCGGCCGTATCATTTTCATCTTCAGTTGTAAGTGGTTCTGCCATAATAACTAGATTTCCGAAGATTTTATAGTGAGTATAGAGTGGCTCTCTTCTTACACAAGGAGGTGCATTATTAATATTTTCATGCTCTTTAATGAATATGTTGGATTTATTGAGTAATAGTGTCCCTTTTAATCCTAAGTTAGATTCAAAAGATGAATTAAGTTTTAATCCTCCCCTGCCTGCAACTCCAACCCCAGGCTTATAGCCTCTGCAAGCAAGTTTCTCTACATTTGGTCCATGGCCTATATTTCTTTCTACTATCTCTATCTTTTCAGTTTGTTCTTTTGCAGTGCTAAGACCGCTTGATTTAGCGAGTTCTACAGATGGGTACATTATGAATGCGACCTCTCTTCCTTTATAGAATCCCCAAGTTGAATCATTAGAATTCTGGAACTTAGTTTCAAATTTTCCTCTTGCCTTAAATCCAGAAGATTTTACTTCTTCAAGTGTAAAAACTTTAGTCGACTCTTTGATGCTACCTGTAGCAGAGCAACTGATTAAAGCAAACAAAACTATAAGAGATATTAAATACTTCATAATTAAAATCATTTATAACATTTAGCCTATTTTGTTTCAATGACAGATAGATGTTATTAATCATCCTGCTAAGATCGGCCATATGTTTTAATTTTTCTCTCTTAGTAAATTGGAAAAAGAAAGTTGTCAATATAAAATACTTATAATCAACTGAATTTAGCTAAAGGAGCACATATGATTTCAGGTGGCTTTATGACTAAAATATCAAATACTTTCAAAATGATGAAATCATGCTTGGTTGTGCTTAGGAAGGATAGGGAATTAATCTTTTTCCCAATCTTTGCTGCAATTTCAATATTAATTTTATTGGCTGTATATAACTCATTAGGACTTATACCAACAGAAGAATCGGAAGTTTCTGCAGCACCTATTCTCATACTATTATTTGTCGCTAACTTTTTTATAGTACTTTTTAACTCGGCATTAGTTTCTGCAGCATTGGAACGATTAAGAGGTGGAGACCCAAATGTTCGCTCGGGGTTAGTGCATGCAATAAAACACATACACCATATAGTTATATGGTCAATTATTGTAACTATAGTAGCTATTTTAATAGCAATAATTAGAGGCGACAGAAGAGAAAGAAGCATAATGAGAGAACTTTTTGCTAGTTTCTTGCAGGCAGGCTGGACTATGATGACATTCTTTGTAGTCCCTATAATTGTGGATAAAAATTTAAGTCCAATTAGTGCAATTAAAGAGTCCACAAGTTTATTTAAAAAAACTTGGGGAGATCAGGTAATAGCAAATTTTGGGTTTGGAATTTTTCAATTCCTTGCAATTATATTGAGTATAGTGATTGGATGGTTTTTCGGGCTATTTAGCCAGACTTTAGGATTTGTAATTGGAGCACTTTGTGCATCTATGTCAGTTGCAATTATCTATACACTAGAAGGAATTTATAAAGCTGCACTTTATGAGTTTGCATTAGGAGAAAAGCCTTTAGAATTCCAACAAGAAGATTTGAGAACAGCTTACAGATCTAAGGCTGCTGCATATTCATAAAAAATTGAGTAATTTTGATTGTGACAAATTAATAGATCTAGGTGAATTTATTTCTAAGGAATACGTTCCAAAATATTTTCCTGGATTTTCTATATCAATTTATGAAGATAGCCGAGAGAGTTATTATTTTCAGTCTAAATATTTAGATAAGGTTCAAAGCAGATCTTTTTCTAAAGATTCTATTTTTAGAATTTTCTCAATGACTAAGCCTATTGTTTCTACTGCGGCAATGCAATTGCACGAAAAAGGCAAATTTAATTTAGATGATTCTGTTGGTAAATTTATTCCTGAATGGAATGATATTAAGGTTTATAAGTCAGGTTCAAACGGTAGTTTTCAAGTTGAAAATCCAAAAAGAAATATGCAAATGGTCGATCTATTTACCCATACTGCAGGGCTAACCTACGGCCTTCAGAAACAAACTCCTGTAGATAAAGAATATGTACGAATAGGAATCGAAAATGTAGTTGATTCTAGGGGTCCTAATGGTTCACTTAGTTCTAATGAGATAATCAATTTGTTATCTGAAATTCCATTAGAATTTTCTCCTGGAGATAATTATAATTATTCGCTTTCTATAGATATTTTAGGGTTTATTATTGAAAGAATATCAGACAGTTCGCTTGAAGATTACTTAAATAATAATATTTTTAATCCACTTGGCATGAATGACACTTCTTTTTATTTGAATAAAGAAAAAATAGATAGGTTTGCCCCAATTTATAGATGGAATATTCAAGAAGATTCTTACGAAAAATTAGCAAAAAATAAAAATCCAAAAATAAAAGATATTGATTTTTTAAATAAACCTGCATGCTTTTCAGGCGGAGGAGGTTTACTTTCAACAATTGAAGATTACCAAAAATTTGGATCTGAATTATTAAATTCTAAATTAGGTAAAAGCGATTTATTAGTTTCTAAAAATACTGCAGACCTTATGATGAGTAATCACCTTCCCAATAATCTTGATATGACCCAACTTTCAAAATTTCCACTAGCCGGAGAAGAATATTATAAGGGGGTTGGTTATGGTTTAGGAGGGTCAATAGTTATTGATCCTGCCCTCAATCCTAATAATAGTTTTGAAGGAGATTTTGGTTGGGGAGGGGCAGCTAGTACCTTATTTTTTATTAGCCCAATTAATGGATTTTCAGTAGTTTTTATGACTCAAGTATTAGAATCAGAGGAAACAAGAAGATTAAGCAAGGATATAAGAACTATTATTAGAGAATCTTTAGTATAAAGAATAATTTATTGAGAATTTAGTTTCCATATTCCTGAATTCTTCTCATCAGATATTAATAATATTTCACCTTTAGAATTTATATCTACATCCCTAATCCTTCCGATTTTATCTTTTAAGATAATTACTTTATCTGAGATTTTTCCATCTTTTAATTTAAGTTTTACCAGCATTTTAAATTTTAAAGACGAGATAATTAGATCCCCACTCCAATCTGAAAATTCGCTACCTCTATAAAAAACCATATCGCTTGGTGCTATAGAAGGAACCCAAGATAAAATAGGTTTATAGAATTCTTCGCTAAAAGCATCTCCTGAGCCAATCTGAGATCCCAAATAGTTTGTTCCTCCCCATCCAATTTTATTCCACCCATAATTTTTCTCAGCATCAACTAAGCCAATAAAATCTCCACCTTTTGCTCCATGATTGCTGATATAAATTTTATTATCACTTGATAATGCCATGCCTTGAGGATTTCTTACACCTATCATGAAGATTTCTGGTAGGGCACCTTCTTTATTCAAATAAGGATTTTCAGGGATTGTGCCGTCTAAGTTAATTCTTATTATGCTGCCAGCATGGGAATTTAATTCTTGGGCTACGTCTCCTTGACCTCTTTCTCCAATCGATGCATAAATATGATCGTCTTTGATAACTATCCTAGAGCCAAAATGTTTTCCATCTGAATAGAAAGGTTTGGCTACAAACAATATCTCAAAATCATCCAAATTTTTATAAGGTGCTATAAATTTACCCCTTCCAATTGCAGTGGTGTATTTTTTATTATTTTTAATTGTGAATGAAACATAAAGATAATCATTGTGCTTTATTACATCTAATAAGCCTCCTTGGCCATGCTGCACAGTAGGTATCTGGTGTTTAATTGTTGAAACAGTTCCTTTTTCAAGGTCAATTAATGAGAGTGTTCCATTTTTTTCAGTGATTACTATTTCTTCATCATTAATAAGATCAAACCCCCACGGGTTATCAAAAGATTTATTAAGATTTATCTTTTTTAACAGAATTTGAGATTCGTCTAGCTCATAATCCTTATAGTTATCAATTATATTTTCATTAATAATTACTGGGTTTTTTGCTATTTCTGGGGAACACCCAATTATGAAAATAACATAAATTAGTATAAATATTTTTGTATTCATAGGTATTTGTTTGTTTAAAATTAATTATATAAGATTAATTGATAATCAAACATTATATTGGAGGTATCTATGGGTACATTAGATGCAAAGAAAATGGCTGGATATTGTTTAATGCTCGGCCCTATTATTGCGCTTGTCGCTTATTTTATTCAGCCCGGCGGAGTCCTTGGGATTGGTGGTACACCTGACCCGACAGATTCAGCAGAAGTAATCAAGGTTATAAGTAGTAATTCCACGTTAGGAATTATCACTAGTTTATTGGTTCCTATAGGCTTAATTACATTAATCTCAGGCTTAATGTATTTCGTTCAGTCTATGCAAGGTGGCAATGGTTATGCTTTGGCTAGGACAGGATTGCCTTTCGCATTTGTTTCAGTTATCGGTTGGACTATTACTACCGGATTCAGTCTTAGTATTGCTACTGGAGTCTCTGAAAGCCCAGTTATGGCACAGGCGTTTTTTGGAATTAACATCCCAGCCACTGCACTTTTTGGGGTGGGGGGAATACTTATTGCTTTAGGAGCATCTACTAGAGAGGAATTGAATTCAACTTTATCTCTGGGGGCAGCTCTTGCTGCAACTGTAGTATTTATAACTGCATTTATAGTTCCTTTTGTTCCAGATCAAGCGAACACGATAAATATAGTTACTGGATTATGCTTCATAATTTACACTATATGGTCAATAATTATTGGCAGAGGAATGATCAAAGGATAATTAATAAAGAGGAAATTGAAATAATTTCAATTTCCTCTAAACATTTGAAGCATTGTAGCACCTACTGTTACAACAAGACCAATCATAGCTAATGTAGTTGGGTCTTGAAGCCTTTTTTCCATTCCTTGGCCAGGCTCACAGTCTATCTCGGTTCCAATTGAAATATTACCAAAAAGACCTCTAGAATCCTCTTCATCCTCAACGAAACATTTCTCTTCTGGTTGAAAGAAATCGTCACGACCTCCAGCACCATCCATATTTTTCATCATCTCTCTCTGCTGTTCCATTCTTTCCTGTTCCATTCTCATTTGCTCATCCATCATCTCCTGATTCATCCTTAGTCTTTCTCTTTCGAGTTCCATTTCCTGTTCACGTATTCTCCTATTCATCTCTTCTCTTTCTCTTTCCATTTCTCTATCAGCTTCCATTCTTAGCCTTTCCTCTTCTTCTCTAGATAAGTCTTGATTCCTTCTCATCTCATCTTCCATTTGGTTCCTTCTAATTCTTTGCTCATTTTCTAATTCTCTCATCTCATCTTCAAACTCAACTTGTTTTTTTCTCATTTTCTCACCAAAATCATCCATATTATTAGTGCCTCCTGGATTAATCTTGGTGCCTTGCGATTGTGACCTAGTATTCTTTCCAGGAAAAGGCCCCCAATCGAAAGAAAGTACAGATCCAATGGATTGAGGATTGTCTTTGCCTCCAGTAATAAAATAAGTAGGCATTCCTTTTCCTCTGTGAATATCCATCATTCCAATTTGCCAATATTCAGGACCAGTATTTTCAAGATAAGCCAGTACTTCTTGTGATCTTCCGGGGCCAAATTTAGGATCCTTCATTGCACATGCTGGCCCACATTTCGTTCTATCGGTAAGCTTTCCGCCTTTGGTTCCATCAACAGTTACCCATCTTATATTTGGTCTTCCTTGATCTAAATGCACATACACAACAACAGGAAGTCTATTTGCTTCTGGGTACCAATTTTTCCC